>ENA-OQEX01000042-OQEX01000042.1-human-gut-metagenome-genome-assembly--contig:-NODE-42-length-68284-cov-7.410141_pt1 | contig 68284 bp, 79 predicted proteins | sample MGYA00242802_ERZ504649 | MGnify/ENA primary metagenome ERZ504649 (study PRJEB26092, sample SAMD00036194) | human gut metagenome | host: Homo sapiens | study: EMG produced TPA metagenomics assembly of...
AAAAAATAAAAATAATTGGTTGACAGATTACACCACTATCGTGTATTATATAACACGTGCCAAGCATAAGAGGCACACAACTTAATACATGCGATAGTGGCGTAGTTGGTAACGCGCGACCTTGCCAAGGTCGAGACCGCGGGTTCGAGCCCCGTCTATCGCTCTTATATCATAAAAGAGATATCCTTCATGGATATCTTTTTTCATTATATGAGTGTAACGGAGCCACTCGAAAAGCCAATCAATGCAATTTTTAAAAAAATTTAAAATTACTATTGACAGATGCTCCTCTATCGTGTATTATATAACACGTGCTCGACACAAGAGAGCTCACAAACATAACAAATGCGATAGTGGCGTAGTTGGTAACGCGCGACCTTGCCAAGGTCGAGACCGCGGGTTCGAGCCCCGTCTATCGCTCTTATATCATAAAAGAGATATCCTTCATGGATATCTCTTTTTTGTTATAGACAGGAACATACTCTTTTTTGTTATAGTCAGGAATATCTGTCATATTTCCGCGTCCCCACACATATTATATATAAAACAACCACAGGAGGCGCATATGAGTGCAAAAACAAAAATCGTCGTTGTAAAAATGAAGCATGTCATTCTCACCGGAGTTCTCCTTGGCATACTGCTTCTTCTGATAATTTTCGCTGCTACATATTTCTTTTCAGGTGATGAACCAAAGCCTGCAGTCGAAGAAACCGGCATGTATACACCAGGTGTGTACAATACATCTGTAGCGCTGGGTGGGGCGGCTATCGATGTGTCTGTGGCGGTGGACAGCAATAACATTAACTCCATAAGCCTTGAAAACATGACTGATTCGGTGGAAACCATGTATCCGCTTGTTGAGCCTGCTATGAACGAGCTCGTATCGCAGATTGTACAAAATCAATCCACCGATAATATTTCCTACGCAAACACAAGTCAGTACACCTCCAAAGTGCTGCTCAACGCAATTGATAACACTCTCTCCAAAGCAAAAAAATCTGACAGCTCAAATACCGAAGAAAATGCAAAGACTGTATCTGAACCACAAAAAGAGCCCGGGGATTCTTCAAAAACTGAAAATACCTCGCAGTAACCTGCGAGGTATTTTAACTTAATCATATAAATCGTAAAATACATGTTATGTATCAAAAATATAATCTACTGTTTACTGTCTGTAGATAATCCCTGTAAATAATCGCTGACTGCGCTGATATCTGCGTAATAGCAGTTCACCGGACGACTCTTCTCATAGTACTGATATCCGGAGTAACCGCCCCAGCCTACCAATGCAACCAAAGCCGCAGCTGCAACAATTCGTGCTATCACACGCTTTACTTTATTTCTGGCATTTGTCTTTTTACGATTTGCCTTTTCATTCTTATATTTATCAACCTTTGCCTGACTCATTGCTTTTCTCCTTTAACTCAATGCAATAATTCTACTACATTTTGCGGGAGATATCAAGGCATTTCATCATAGCTTCAAAAACACTGCTTCTCATGCCCTTTTCCTCAAGCACACGTACAGCCTGGATAGTGGTTCCGGCCGGTGAGCACACCATATCCTTGAGCTCGCCCGGATGCTTTCCTGTCTCAAGAACCATTTTTGCGCTTCCAAGCACTGCCTGAGCTGCAAATGTATATGCCTGGCTCCTTGGCATGCCGCCTGCTACAGCTGCATCTGCCATAGCTCGATAAACATAAACACATATGCCGGTGAGCTTCCGCTGACTGCTGTCACTACATCCATAAGCTTCTCGTCTATCATCTCAGCCTTTGAAAAGCCCGAGCACAAATCAAGCACTGTATCAAGCTCCGCCTGCGATACTCTTTCATTTGCACAGACTCCCATCATGCCCTCACCAACCATGGCAGGTGTATTTGGCATGGTACGTATAACCTTTAAGCTCTTTCCAAACATCTCGTCAAACCACGAAAGTGACTTGCCCGGTGCAATCGAAACAATGATTTCATCGTCACTAACAGTGTCCTTTATCTCTGCAATAACCTCCTCATAGTACTGTGGTTTTACTGCTAAAAACAGAATATCTGCAAACTCTGCTACGCTCTTATTGTCCGCTGTCAGCCTGATTCCAAGCTCTGCAGCATTCTTTGCTCTGGAGCTTTCGGTCTTTGCAGATGCAAGAATATCGCTTGCCTGTGCCTTGCCTGATGCCAGCACTCCGTGTATCATTGCCTTTCCCATGTTTCCACAACCTATGAAGCCTAATTTCTTACTCATATTATCCTCCTGCCGTAATCAATATATCTGACTATTCAAAGCATCCAAAATCATGTTTAACAGTCAGTATTTTTGCAAATTATTTTAGCACACTTCATTCAATCATGCAAAATATCTTTTGACTCTCATATCATCTTATGCATCAAAACCTGAATGTACAGGCAGGCCTCTGTGCTCAACAGGAGTGGAAAAAACTATCTGTGTACTTGTCTTGCCGAATTTCTGCAGAGTGTTGATAAAGTCATCAAGCTCCTCCGTATTCAAAAACTCCACCTCTATGAGCATAGAATACTCTCCTGTCACACAATTGCACTCTATGACATTCTCCACACTCTCAATAAACGGATAAAACTCTTCCTTTTGTACAGGCTCCAGGTCCAGATTGACAAAAGCCTTTATCTTATAGCCCAGATTAACCGAATCAACAGTGGCATGATAGCCTTTATGATTCCCTTGCTCTCCAATCTCTCTATTCTGGCTGTTACAGCCGGTGATGACAAAAACACCTGTGCCGCTATCTCCTTTATCGCTATACGTGCATTTTCCTGCAGCAGCTCTACTATTTTCTCATCAATCATATCCAATGCATTCTTAGTCAATGTACCGCCTCCTAATCTCTCTTTTGTAAATGTAATTTTTCCAACAAAAAAGAGGGCGCAGATAACCTAATATCTGAACGCCCTCGTTCGCTTTACTTTTTTAATTAATTACTTTAGAAAAATAATATCATTAATCAATATTACTTGTCAAGATTAAGATCTGTAATCTCCGTTAATTTTTACATAATCATATGTAAGATCACATCCCCATGCTTGGCTGATACATCTCCCTGGTGCAGATCTATGTCGATATAAATCTCATCCTCATGCAGTATCTTTGCTGCCTCCTCCTCTGAGAAGTCAACTCCGGCACCGTTCTCGCACACCTTGATGCTTCCTGCTGTTGAGCGCAGGTGAAGCTCCACCTTGTCTATATCAAAATCAGCCTCCGCATAGCCTATAGCACAAAGGATTCGTCCCCAGTTGCATCCTCGCCAAACATAGCACACTTTAAAAGTGGTGAACGGATAACGCTCTTTGCCACAATAATTGCTGTATCAAGATCAGGCGCACCTGCACATGTGCACTCTAAAAGCTTTGAAGCCCCCTCTCCGTCCTTTGCGAGCATTCTTGTGAGGTTAGAAAGCACCTCATAGAGAGCAGCCTTAAAGGTCTCATAATCTGCGTTCTCTGTGGTAATCGGTGTGTTTCCCGCCAGTCCGTTTGCCATGATGCTTACCATGTCATTGGTAGAGGTATCTCCGTCAATGCTTAAGCAGTTGTAGGTAACCTTTACAATCTCACTCAAAGCCTTCTGGATAAGCTCTGATGAGATGGCAACATCTGATGTGATAAAGTTTAAGGTGGTTGCCATGTTCGGGTGAATCATGCCGCTTCCCTTTGCCATACCGCCTACTGTACACTCACTGTCTCCAAGCATGAACTTCACCGCATACTGCTTTGGAACGGTATCTGTCGTCATGATAGCGTTTACAGCCTTGTCGTTGCCGTCTGCCGAAAGTCCCTTTGCAAGCTCCTTTATATGGCTCTCAATAGGCTCAATCGGAAGCACCTGGCCAATAACTCCTGTAGATGCCACGATAACCTCATTTGGGTCAATCGAAAGCTCTGCTGCTGCAAGCTCGCACATTTTCTGTGCCTTCTCCACTCCGTCAGCATTGCAGGTGTTGGCGTTTTTGCTGTTGGCAATAACAGCCTTTGCCGTATGTCCTGATGCCTCAAGGTGTGCCTTTGTCACCTGAATAGGTGCGCCCTTCACCTTGTTTGTTGTGTAAACAGCCGCTGCCTGACACTGCGTTTCTGAATAAACTAAAGCCAGGTCATTTTTGTTTTTATCACTGTTTAATCCACAGTTCAGTCCGTTTGCAACAAAGCCCTTTGCTGCACAGACTCCCTTTTTTACCTTTGTAAAACTCATTTGTATAATACCTCGATTCTTCTAAATATGTCTAATCCCCAACATATCGTAGTATTGATGTATGAATGATAGCCTGTAACATCCTTTCGTTACTCTATCTCCTTCATGACGCTCTTGTAAGCCGGACGGATAATCTTGTTCATGCCGACAATCTCCTCAAGCCTGTGAGCACTCCATCCAACGATTCGCGCAATGGCAAAAAGAGGTGTGTAAAGCTCCATAGGAATACCAAGCATCTCATAAACAAAGCCGCTGTAAAAATCGACATTAGGAGAAACACCCTTAAAGATATGACGCTTTTCAGCGATAATCTCAGGAGCCACCTTCTCTATTGTATTATAGAGATTCATCTCCTTATCTCTATTCTTTGCCACTGAAAGCTTCTCCACATAGCCTCTGAATATACGCTCTCTCGGGTCAGAAAGTGAATACACGGCATGTCCCATTCCATAGATGAGCCCCTTGTGGTCAAATACCTCACCATCCATCATTTTTCTGAGGTAGGCTCTCACCTCATCCTCATCATCCCAGTCCTTCACATGTGAACGGATATCCTGCATCATCTCCATCACCTTGATGTTGGCACCGCCGTGCTTTGGTCCCTTAAGGGATGACATGGCTGCCGCGATAGCAGAGTATGTATCTGTACCTGCCGATGTAACCACACGTGTGGTAAATGTAGAGTTGTTTCCACCGCCGTGCTCCATATGAAGAATAAGTGCCATATCAAGCACCCTTGCTTCAAGCTCTGTATATTGATTGTCAGCTCTGAGCATCCTAAGGAAGTTTTCAGCTGTCGAAAGCTTCGGATCCGGTCTGTGAATATACATGCTCTGGTCATTTTCATAATGATTATACGCATGATAACCGTAAACTGCAAGCATCGGGAATATCGCAACAAGTGATAAGCACTGCCTGATATTGTTGTCAATGCCCGCTTGTGCTACAAGGGGATCATATGAAGCCAGCGTCAATATACTTCTCGTCATGGAATTCATGATATCCTTTGACGGAGCCTTCATGATGACATCCCTCGTAAAGTTGGTAGGAAGGGTTCTGCTTCTTCCTAAAACCTCTGTAAACTCAGCCAATTCACTCTCAGATGGCAGCTGCCCGAAAAGCAGCAGATAAGCAATTTTTTCAAAACCAAACTCACCGGGCCTTAAGTTATTTGTAAGTGTCTTTACATTGTAGCCCCTGTACCACAATTGTCCGTCACATGGCACGCTGCTGCCATCCTCGCCCGTTTTAAATGAAACAATCTCCGAAATATTCGTAAGACCTGTCAGAACTCCCTTTCCGTTTACATCCCTAAGTCCTCTGTTGACACCATATTCCCTGAAAAGACTATCTGAAATTGTGTCATTTTTAATACAGATATCCTGTTTTTTTGCAGCGTAATCCGCTAATAAATTATTGCTTTTTGTCATCCATTCACCCTTCCTTTTTACCTTTTAGAATATATTATATCCGTTTTCTTAGAAATTGGCAAACCCATTCATGAATCCATAGCCAAAAATTTTATTCGGGTAGTCAGTTTTTTCTTTTCTGCGGCAGTTTCTTACCATGACATTTTTTATATCCACTCCGTTTGCGAGCAAAACATTGCCTCTCACTATCATCCACTCCATGATGAGAGCCGCCACCGCTGCAGTGATTGCAGCAGCCGCCGATGTGCCACTTAGTGCTATATACATTCCTCTTAGATTTGCCCCTGTGACATCCACAGCCGGTGCTACGAGATCCGGCTTTATTCCACCGTCTGCGTCAAAGCCCCTTCCCGACTCTAAAAGTATTGCATCATTTAGGGAATTATAGCCTCCCGCCGTTATCACAAGCTTAGCATCCGAAGGCATGGTCAGCGTGGTATCAGGCTCCGAGACAATAAAGCTCACATCAGTATCAAGAAGTCCTGTCATCGGGAGCCACATATTAAAAACGCCTCCAATAGTACTAAGTGGAAATACCCTGATGGTCCACACTCCCTTCACCACCTTTTGAAAGCGGATAAATATAAGCAAATCCCTCGTCTGTCTGCCGGTCTGCCTGTAGTCAATAGTCACCTGTGTTCCCTCAAGCAGAAATGAGTATTCACCGCTGTCTATTCGCATTGGTACCCCGGCTGGATTTGATTGTCCGCTAGGCGATATGACAGAAAGCGTAAATAGCTCAGGTGAAAGTGCCCAGCATTCCAGATAAAAGCCATCCATATCCTGCTCAACATTTATCTCAATATCATCGACTGTATCTGTTATGCGCCCTTTATAATGATGCCTGCTGTTCGCCTCATTGCCCGCTGCCGCAACCACAGCCCTGCCTCTTTTTGCCGTGATATAGTCCAGATACTCTGAAAGATCCTCAGCTCCCGTGTGGCTTCCGTTATTGCAGCCAAGCGCCATACAAAAGACAGCCGGTGCTCCCTTTTGACCTGCAAACTCATCTGCAAAATGCACTGCTCTCATCACATCAACCTCCGAGTACACCATTTTACGATCCGGAATAAAGTAGAAATCATACAGCTTTTGAGGTGCCCTTTTCAGCTTTACGACAATAAGCTTAGCCTGTGGTGCCACCCCTGCAAAATCATCCTGCGGTCTGTCATTGCCACATATCACGCTCGCCACAAACGTACCATGCCCATCCTCATCGCCCGGTATGCTCTCATATGGATTTTCCGATAAAATAGCAGCATTTATCTCATCCTCTGAATAAACCGTATCCGTATTCTGATCCCAGAGCACTGCAATCTTCGTCTTACCCTCAGGTGTCAAAAAAGCCTCCTGCGCATAATTCACACCTGTGTCAATAACCACCACATACACACCATTTCCGTATAGTCCCGGAACAAACTCCCTTTGAAGCCTGAAAACACCGCTCTTTACAAGCCCCTGCGTGGATAAAGGAGCAAGACACTTTGGAATAGCCGAATACGAATAAACTCCCACCAGAAGTGGTGGGAGTCTTTCGTAATCCTCATATGTCCATATCTCGTAATCATCGCCCAATGTCTCTATGATATCAGGAGCTATTACCGGTGGAATGAACTCCTTTTTTGATACTATGAACTGCATATTTTACCTCATATGATATAATATTTAGATATGAGGGTCAAAAGATATTTTGACCCTCATATAATTATATTCTATAAATAAAAATATGCTACCATATTTATCTAATATAAACAAAGCTTCGACCAAAATTTACTCGCGGCTTCCATGACATGTAAAATAAATCACCTGGTAATCCTGCGAAAGCACCGCAAGCAGCCTTCTGCCGCGCGCAAGCTTCTCATCATCCAGATTCACAAACGGATCGTCAAGTATGAGGAACGGCTTCTCTCCCGGATACATCGCATCCACAAGCGCAAAACGCATACATATGCCTATCAGGTCCTTGTAGCCTGCCGACATGGTTCTCACATCGCGAAGCTGCCCCTGCTCCTTCATCCTGATGGAAATATTGGCATCCACCTGCCAGTCCCTGTCTGTGTTTTCTGTCAGAATACCGAAATACTTCTGGAAGCCATTGGAAATAGGTGCCATATATCTGGCAGTAAACTGCTCCCTTGCCCTGGTCAGATAGTCTGATGTAAGCCCGAGTATCTCGTACTTATGCTTTTCCTCAGCCTGTATCTGCTTGCAGTTGCGATACTCCTGCTCCTTTTCATCCCTCATATCAAGCTGCTCCTGCAGATCATCCATCTGTCTGCCGTACTGCACTAAGGATGCCCTGATTTCATCGAGGCTTCCTTCGACCTTTGAAATCATCTCATTGAGCTCATCAAGTGTATATGGACACTCATTTGGTGCAAGAAGCTTGTCCATATCGTTGTCATTCTCAAACTGCTTTTTCTTCTGCATTGCACTGTCCATATTTTCCTTTGCAAAGCCAACCTCTGCGAGCTGCTTTTTCATCTGTGCAAGTGCCTGTGTATATTCTGTAGCGCTGTCATATCCATAGAGGCTTAAATACTCATCAAGCGAAGCCTTTGCCTTCTCATAGTCTGCCTTTGTCTTAGCGCGCTTTCCTATCTGCTCGTTGAAACGGCTGTAGTCGTGAGCCTTTGTGCGAAGCTCATAAAGCTTCTCCTGATACTGTGATTCATCTGCTTCAATTGAAAAGCTGTCAAAAAACTGCGATACCTCTTGCTCCATTGACGTGATGCCGCTTTGGATCTGCTCAAGCTGCTCCTTTAATTCCTGAATCGGTATCTCCTTCTGCTTTATATTTTCCTCGCGCTCAGCCATAAGCCTGATGTAAGCTCTCTGCTTTTTGTTGTTCACACGGATTCCATAAACCATCATAACAACTCCACAGAGCGCCATAGCGATTCCCGCTATGCCTACCGCAAGGAACATGATTTCCTTCACATTGTACTTCTCATTCAGGCTGAATACTGTAGCAACAACCGCTGCCAAAAGGCCGATAACCATAATCACAATACCTGCCGGTACCAGCTTAGTCTTCTCCGGAGCCTCCGGTTCCTCCTCATCACCTGCCATCTTTGCAAGGGAAGTCATCTGTGAGAGCTTGAGCTCCATGTGGCTGTACTCATTCTTGACACTCTGGATGTTAGCAATCTTCTTTTGCATCTCATCCAGCCCGTCATCAGATGGTACACCATCCTTAAACATGCCTGAAAGTGTATCTAAATACTGCTCCTCCTCAGGCGTAAAGCTCAGATTATCTTCTACAGCCTTTAAGCTTTCAAGCTCTCCGGCCTGCTTTGTTTTTCCAAAAGCTCTGCCTCATCCGGTGCTTTGTCTCCAAAGACTGCCGATGCCGCATTGTAAATGCTCTCTTTCTCCTTTGCAACAGCACAAAGCTGCTCGTAGTTTTCACGAAGTGCCTGCTTTCTGCTGTCCTCAGATGCCACTTGAAGCGCCCTGCCGTACTCGGCTCTGATTCCGGTAAGCTCCTTCTTCTGGGCGGTTTTCTCATCTATTTTCTCTGAAAGCTGTGCTGCCGCCTCATCCGCGGCCTGATACCTCTTAAGCTCCTGTTCTAGGGCTGTGAGTGTATTTACACGCTTTTTGATAGAGCCTGTGATACGGTTTGGGGACATCTTGTTCATCATGTCCTTAATGTCCGCTGTCGCCGACTCGAAGTTGTTGATGTCATTTGTATTTTCTGCCATATTGCCAAGCTTTGCGCTGATGCTGTCCGAGGACGAAAACATGCAGTCTGCCTGTGCTATGTATATCGTTCTCTTGAACGAGCTGCGGTCGAGGTCAAAGAGCTCCTCTCCCAGCAGTGTTGAAAAATCATCACACTCAATCATGGTTGCAAGCCTGTATAAGTGAAAATCATCCTGCTTTTCTGTAAGTCCAAATGTCCTTACAAGTCTGTACTCCACTCCATCGGCCTCAAAATCAAGCTCTCCACCATAAGTGCCGCCCTGCCATGGCTTATAGAGCTTTCTTTCCCTCTCAAAGGCGCCCGGCTCCTTTTTCGTATCAAAGCCGTACAGCATAGCCTTCAAAAAAGCCGCAAGTGTACTCTTTCCCCAGCCGTTTGGCTGGTTTATGACATTGACTCCATCATTGAAATTGATATTAAGATCGGACAGCTTTCCGAAGTTGTTTATGTGACAAGCTATTAATTTCAATTTCTAAATCTCCTCCCCGCTAAGCGCCGATATACCGCATCTGATGACCTCAGACTTCTGTTCCTCGGTCATATCTGAGCCAAGCACCATCCGTATGAACTCACCCTTAAGTGATGCATCCTTTTCGTATTCACTGTAATTGATGAGAAGTCTTGTCTCATCATACACCTTTTCATAGTAGAAATATTCATTGAACATATCCTTGAGGAAATCTGTGTTTATCTCACAATCCACGTCCACCTCACCCACAAGCACGAACTTACCATGCTTCTCGATGAATATTCACTGTCCGAAATGGCCTTTTCCATCTTCACAGCCACATCCTGTGTGGTCATGGCTCCTGTTACATCCACATACAGCGTGTAGAGGCTCCTGTACGCAAACGGTACAAAGCTAAAGCCTGCCGTGAGCTTCTCATCATCTATATCGAGCACCACAAAGCCCTTTTGTCCACACTCATCAAAGCCTCTTCCCTCTAAGCAGCCGCTGTAGCAGTACATGCCACGGTTGTCAAGCTGTCCGCTCTGATACTCATGCACATGACCGAGTGCGAGATAATCAATGCCCTTATTCTTAAGGTCGCCTGTGGAAATCTCATCACCGAGCTGTCCGTGGAGAGTGACAACGTTGTAATTGTCATTGTCGAGCACAAGAGAATTGTACATGACAGCCTGGTTAGACTTGTCTATCTCAAGACCTGTTATTGTGATATTCCCATAGCTGTATGAGGTCCACTGATTAGAAAAAAGCTTAAGGTTGTCAGGGATTTCATCGAGCTTCGATATGAAATTGTCCGAGTCGTGATTACCCTTAAGATAATAGAAATCGATATCCGGATTTGACGTAATCGAATCCTTTACCAGATTTCTGGCAGTCGCTGACACATTTCTCGTGTCAAATAAATCGCCTGCTATGATAATCGCCTTTACATCGTTATTTTTGGCATACTCTATCATCCTTGAATATGTACGCAGTATTTCCATTTTTCTCTCTTTTGCCTGCTCCTTTGACAGATTCGAGGTCATCTTCGAATCCAGATGCAGGTCTGCACAGTGGATAATTTTCATTTTTCCAATTCCTCTTGATATATGAACGTTTATAAATCATTACAGACTACACATAGATTCATTACGCATAGCCTGGTTGCATCATTTACAGCCAATTCACAATTTCATAATCATTTAACAATTAAACGTGCTGACTGTCTGCAAGCTCAGGTGTACCTCTCATCTGAATGAGCGGGCCGCCCTTCTTCTCCACATAGTCCTTAGTGATTGTAACCGTGCCGATATTGTCATCCTTTGGTATCTCATACATGATATCGAGCATGAAATCCTCTATAATCGCACGAAGTGCTCTGGCTCCGACCTTCTTCTCCTTTGCCATCTTGGCGATGGCATAGAGTGCATCATCGTCGAACTCAAGCCTTACCTCATCCATCTCAAGGAGCTTCTGATACTGCTTGATTATGGCATTCTTTGGCTCCTTCAATATCTTTACAAGCATATCCTCGGTGAGCGCCTCAAGTGAGAACATGATAGGAAGTCGTCCGATAAATTCAGGAATCATTCCGAATTTGCGGATATCATCAACAGTTGCCTGCATGAGCAGGTTCTCATCCCCATCATACTTGTCCTTCAAATCAGCCTTGAAGCCTATAGAAGCCTCCTTGTTCAGGCGCTCCTTTATGATATCCTCAAGTCCCGGGAAAGCACCTCCACATATAAAGAGAATATTTCTCGTGTCAACTGTGGTCATCGGAACCATGGCATTCTTGCTGCTGGCACCAACCGGCACCTCAACCTCTGAGCCCTCTAAAAGCTTAAGCATACCCTGCTGCACTGACTCTCCGCTCACATCACGCTGGTTGGCATTTCTCTTCTTTGCAAGCTTGTCTATCTCATCTATAAAAATGATACCGTGCTCAGCTCTCTCCACGTCATTATCTGCAGCCGCAAGAAGCTTACTTACCACACTTCGATATCGTCACCGATATATCCGGCCTCAGTAAGTGATGTGGCATCTGTTATGGCAAGTGGCACATCTAAAAGCTTTGCAAGAGTCTTTACGAGATATGTCTTTCCTGAACCTGTAGGTCCGATCATGAGCATATTTGATTTCTCAATCTCCACACCGTCAAATTTATTTGAAGCCTGCTTTGTACCGGTCTTCTCTTCCTCTGCCTTATGCTTATTGTCAGCCATGACGCGCTTGTAGTGGTTATATACTGCAACCGACATGACCTTCTTTGCATGCTCCTGACCTACCACATAGTCATCAAGACTCGCCTTGATCCTATGCGGTGCAGGAATTGAGTGAATGTCAAGAATCGGCTCGACCTTTTTCTCTTCCTTTGGTTTTTTCTTCTTAAGCTTCTGGCTGTTTGGTATGCTCCTGTCAGATCTGACAAATTTATCATGCTGATATTGGGCATATTGCCAAAATCCATATTGCTTATATTACCCAGATTTCCGAAATTGCCAAAATTACCGTTGCTCATGGAGTCAAAGGTCTTTTGCATACAATCGTTGCAGATGCACAGGTTCGGCTGGATATGTATCATCTTGCCTGCCACGCTCTCCGGTCTGCGGCAGATATAGCAGACGTCCTCGTAGTCGTTTGACTTGTTATCGTTTGTATTATCTATGTTATTTGTTGTATCTTCCTTATTATCCTGAATATTGTCAGGTACTTCCTTGAAATCATCATTATTCATAGGTGAATTACCGCCTTTGTATCATTTGGCTGTTTTATCAGCCATTTAACTATTATACACTACTGAATAAATGCGTGCAAGCAAGCTGAGGCGCTTTTGAAAAAAAAGAACCGACAGATCAAAAGACCTGCCGGATCCATTTTCTTAATATCTATTATAACAGCTCCATAAGAAGCTTGTTTACAATCGCAGGATTTGCCTTGCCCTTTGTAGCCTTCATTGTCTGACCTACGAGAGCTCCGATGGCTTTCTTCTTGCCATTGTGATAATCCTCCACTGCCTGTGGATTTGCATCGATTACAGCCTGGATTGTGGCTATAAGCTCACCCTCATCATTCATGCTCTTAAGACCGTTCTCCTCGACATACTGCTCAGGATCGATATCATCCGAGAATATTTTCTCAAATACTTCCTTGGCAACAGATGAGTTGATCGTGCCTGCATCCACCAGATCTACAAGCTTTGCAAGGTTTACAGGTGAGAATTTTATCTCATCTGCATCCATATCGTTATCCTTTAACAGTCGCATTGTCTCAACCATCAGCCAGTTTGAAACCTTCTTCGGCTTGCCGCAGAGCTTTGTGGCAGCCTCAAATATGTCTGCCATATGCTTTGACTCTGTGAGAATCTTTGCATCATACTCAGGGATGTCGTATTCCTTCTTGTAGCGTGCAAGCTTCTGTGGACGAAGCTCAGGCTGCTTTGCCTTTATCTGTGCAATCCATTCATCGGATACGACGATTGGCACGAGGTCAGGCTCAGGGAAATATCTGTAGTCCTGTGCATCCTCTTTTGAACGCATGGCATGTGATGATTCCTTGTTGTCATCCCATCTACGTGTCTCCTGTACTACCTTTCTGCCCATCTCAAGAAGCTCTATCTGACGCTCACGCTCGCCCTCGATGGCATGTGCGATAGCCTTGAAGGAGTTAAGGTTTTTCATCTCAGTACGTGTACCAAACTTCTTTGCGCCCACATCTCTTACTGAGATGTTGACATCGGCACGCATTGAGCCCTCATTCAATTTACAGTCAGATGCTCCAAGATACTGGATGGTCTGACGCAGAGTCTCAAGGTATGCGATAACCTCCTCAGCGGAGCGCATATCAGGCTCTGATACTATCTCTATAAGAGGTACTCCGGAACGGTTGTAATCTACGATAGATACGTCCTCCCACTCGTCATGTACGAGCTTTCCGGCATCCTCCTCCATGTGGATTTCATGGATTCTGACGTTTTTCTTTCCGTTTGCTGTCTCAATTTCTACTGAACCATTGCGGCAGATTGGCAGATAAAGCTGTGATATCTGATAGTTCTGTGGGTTATCCGGATAAAAATAGTTTTTTCTGTCAAATTTGCTGTACTGTGTGATGGTACAGTTGGTGGCAAGTCCTACTGCCACTGCGTACTCTACAACCTGCTTGTTTAAAACAGGAAGTGAGCCCGGCTGTCCTGTGCAGACAGGACATGTATGTGTATTTGGTGCGCCTCCGAAAGCTGTGGAGCAGGCGCAAAAGATCTTTGTTTTTGTAGCTAACTCTACATGGACCTCAAGTCCGATGACTGTCTCATAGTTTTTCATATCCTTTTTGCCTCCTTCCTACTGTGCACCGGCAGATTTATTGGTATCTGCTGTATTTTTGTTACTGTATTCCTCCGCAATAGTGCTGCGCTTAAGCTCTCTTGTTTTTTCAAAGCTGTAGGCTGCGCGGATGATATTCTTCTCCTTAAAGCAATCTCCGATGAGCTGTAATCCGATTGGAAGTCCGTTTTTGTCCATGCCGCACGGAAGCGATATTCCCGGAAGTCCTGCAAGGTTTACAGATATGGTGTAGATATCACCGAGGTACATCTGGATTGGATCACTTAAGCTCTCTCCAAGCTTTGGAGCTGTGGTTGGTGCTGCCGGTCCGAGTATCACATCATATTTGGCAAAGGCATCATCAAAGGCTTTTTTGATAAGTGCTTTTACTCTTAAGGCCTTTAAGTAATATGCATCATAATATCCTGATGAAAGCACGAAGGAGCCGAGCATGATTCTTCTCTTTACCTCAGGTCCAAAGCCCTCAGAACGCGATTTCTTGTACATGTTGTGAAGGTCTGTGTACTCCTTTGTACGGTATCCGTATTTGACACCGTCGAATCTGGCAAGGTTTGAGCTTGCCTCAGCACAGGCTATTACATAGTAAGCCGGGATGGCATACTCTACAAGTCCGAGGTCAAATTCTTCCACAACAGCACCTTTTTTCTTTAATTCATCTGCCGCTGCAAGGATTGCCGATTTTACCTCCGGGTCAAGTCCATCTCCGAGATAATCCTTTGGAATACCGATCTTCATACCCTTCACGTCATCGACAAGCGCCTCTGTAAACTTCAAATCGTCTCTGTTTACTGATGTCGAATCCTTCGTATCATATGAAGCGATTGCCTCAAGTATAGTAGCACAGTCTGTGACATCCTTTGCGATAGGTCCTATCTGGTCAAGCGATGAGCCATAGGCAATGAGTCCATATCGTGAAACTGTGCCGTAGGTTGGCTTGATTCCTGTCACACCACAGAAGGAGCTTGGCTGTCTGATTGATCCGCCTGTATCTGAACCGAGTGCAAACGGTACCTCCTCTGCTGCAACTGCTGCACAGCTTCCGCCTGATGAACCGCCCGGTACGTGCTCTGTATTCCATGGGTTTTTTGTTGCTCCAAAGGCAGATGTCTCTGTTGTGCTTCCCATGGCAAACTCATCCATGTTGGTTTTTCCAACGATGACACAGCCTGCATCCTCAAGGCGCTTAACAGCCTCCGCTGTGTAGGTCGGTATGAAATTGTAGAGTATCTTTGATGAACATGTGGTGAGAAGCCCTTCTGTACACATGTTATCCTTTATGGCTACAGGCACACCCGCAAGCGCTCCTTTTAGCTCTCCCGCATCAATTTTTGCCTGAACCTCTGCTGCTTTTTTAAGTGCACCCTCTTCGTCTATTGTGACAAAGCTGTTTATCTTTTCTTCTTTTGCTTTTATAGAAGCAATGGCAGCCTTTACAGCCTCTTCCACTGTAACTTCCTTTGCCTGTATTTTCTTGCCGAGTTCCACGGCAGTTAAAGACATTAAATCCATTTTTCTCCTCCTTGCCGTTATTCGCCGATTGTCTTTGGTACCTTGAATCCGCCGTCCTTCTTGACCGGTGCATTGGCAAGTGTAGCTTCACTTCCGTCACCGTTTGTGACAACATCATCTCTGAATACGTTGTTTACAGGGAATACGTGGCTCATAGGCTCAATTCCCGAAGTATCAAGCTCCTCGAGCTTGTCGATATAATCAAGCATATCTGCATATCCTTCTTGCAGCCTCTCGCCTCCTCCGGTGAAAGCTCAAGCTTTGCAAGGATTCCGACATACTCCATAGTCTCGTCAGAGATTACGTTTCTCATAACTCCGTCCTCACCCATCACCTTTGTGGTAACAGCCTGCTGCTCAGGAGTCTCCTCCTCAGGCTCCTCGTCAAGTGCTGCACTTCTGACCTTTGCATATACCGCTTCATCGCATATACCCTGATTGTTGAAGCCTGCATGGCGTAAAGTACCCTCATAATCCATGCCTGCCGCAGCCATCACCTTGCCTGAATTTGGATTTTCAGTATCATGTCTGGCCCATACACGTCCGGCACCAACCTCATTGATGAAAAATCTGATGATAGCAGTCACCGCCTCAGTCATATATCCTTTATTAAAAAACTGACTTCCTAAGCAATATCCAAGCTCAATGCTCTCCGTCTTTTCATCAATGCTAACAACCGAAATATTGCCGATAGGCTGCTCAAGGTCATTAAGCTCAATAGCCCAATTGTAATACTCTGTATTGTCATACTGTGCAATCCAGCTCTTTATCATATCCTCTGCCTCATCAACACTCTTGTAAACAGGCCATGTAAGATACTTAACTGTCTGCTCATCGGAAAACCAGTTGTAAAAAACATTTTCCGCATCTTCTATTTCAAATCTTCGAAGAGTAAGCCGCTCTGTGGCGATTTCTCTTGTTCCTATATGATTCATACGATATCCTTTCTCTCTTTCCTGATATTTTATTTTTGGAAATGTACCAATATCTGCCCAGGGTGCGCTAAACACTCTGCAACGCATGGGGGTATATATATTGCGAAGACAAATTTTTAACAATTCCGACGCTCACAGCCTGTAATACCTCACAGCATACCTCCTGCCAATAACCTATCCGCAGGGAATGTCGGAACAAGCTTAAAAATTTTCTGAACAAAATATATACACAAATGCCACCACACAGCCTGCATGCGCACCCGTCACACCCCAGAAGCTGTGACCTATGGCTCCAATCTGCTGAGATCACGAGGAAACAATGTGGCCTCACGCACATTGTCTTCTCCGATAAGCTGCATTGTAAGTCTCTCAAGTCCGATTCCAAGACCTCCATGTGGCGGCATTCCGTGCTTAAAGGCTGAAAGATAACTCTCCATGCCCTCTGTCTCCATACCACGCTTTGCGATTTTTTCCATAAGCTTGTTGTAGTCGTGGATTCGCTGGCCTCCTGTTGTGATTTCAAGACCTCTGAAAAGCAGATCAAAGCTTAAGGTGTATGTCTCATCTGCCGGATCATCCATGGCATAGAACGGTCTTTTCTTTGAAGGATAATGTGTGACAAATACAAAATCACTGCCATATTCTTCCTTGAAGTACTGCCCGATAAGCACCTCCTCCTCCGGCTCTAAGTCGAATGGGTTTCTGAACTGTCTGTTATATTTTTCTGCGACACGCTGCTTTGCCTCGTCAAATCTGACTCTTGGTATGCTTGTCACGTCAGGCAGCTTAATCTTTAAAAGCTCAAGCTCCTTGGCATATGAGGTCTTTAAAAGCTCCATGGTGTACTGCAAAAAGCCGGTCTCCATCTCCATGATGTCCTCAAAGCATCAATGTAGCCCATCTCAAAATCGAGTGATGTATACTCATTCAGATGTCTCTTTGTATTGTGCTTTTCTGCTCTGAAAACAGGTGCAGTCTCAAATACCCTGTCAAAGACACCCACCATCATCTGCTTGTAAAACTGCGGGCTCTGCTGCAAAATAGCCGGTCTGTGGAAATATTCAAGCTTGAAGAGGTTGGCTCCTCCCTCCGCTGACTTTGCACCAAGCTTTGGCGTATGAATCTCTGTAAATCCATTATTGTAAAGGAAATCCCTAAAGCCCCTTGTGATACCCTCCTGTATACGGAACGTAGCACGCTCTCTTGGATTTCTGAGTGCCACTGCCCTGTTATTGAGCTTTGCCTCAAGCGAAGTATTCAGTTTCCATTTGTTGATCTGAAGCGGCATAGCTCCGCCGGCTCAGATAAAATTGTGATAGTGTCAAGACGAAGCTCGAAGCCGTTTGGAGAACGGTCATCACTCTTGTATGTGCCGCATACCTCCACGGTATCCGCTTCCTTTAGATCATCGACGCTAAACTGGGATTTGCCCGGCTCGTATACACACTGTATGAGTCCGTCCCTGCGTCTTAAGACGATGAATGCAACCTCACCCATATCTCTTATGGTGTGAATTGCACCCTTTACTTTGATGTCTTTGCCCTCGTAGTCGCCTGCAAGAATTTCTGCGATACCGAGGTCTTCCTTTTGAACTGCTCCTGTTAAGAATTCCATATTTTTGTGCTCCTTTGATTTTTTAAGCGGGACGGAAAAAAGCCCCGGAGCATATCAAATTAATGAAATGCTCCGGGGCGAAAATTCTAAAAATATTCCGCGGTACCACCCGCTTTGAGAAAAAGGACTGTTCCTGTTTCTCCACTCTTATCCGTAACGTGGATGAATCGTATCTGCCTACTTTTGATATATAAAAAGCTTAATTCACATACGATAAACCTATCTATGCAATAAACCATATCAATCGTTCAACAAATCTGCTCCGGTAGTGTTCCTGCAATCAGCTCTTCCAAACAGCGCTCTCAGTCGGTGACGCTGTATTCCTGTCGGTGTCTGGTGATCCAAGTCTCCTTCAACGCATTTATTGTTCTTTTGTTGTTTAACGTTATAACACAATAAACTTATTATTTCAACCCATCATAGCCAAAACTTAAGAAAATAAAGTATAGGAATATATTATAGTTTTTCTTAATTATGGTTATAACAAAGCCTTCTTTATCAGAAATTATTAAATAAATTTAAGCCATATACTATTGCCTTTATTGAATTCGTATTGTAGAGTATATTTGGTATAAATAGCTAATAAATAATAATGAGGCAGGTAACACTTATGAAAAAACTATTATTTTTTGATATAGACGGCACTCTCGTGGATTTCGGCAATAGCACCATGAGCCCATCAACCACCGATGCTCTAATAAGAGCAAAACAAAACGGTCACATGATTTTTCTTTGCACAGGACGTAGTTACAATCAGATTTATCCATCATTAAAAGCCTTTGATTTTGACGGCGTGGTGGCTGCTGCCGGTGGCTATGTCACTGTGGGTGATAAGGTAATTGCACATCATGTCTATGGACAGAATCTGTTACAGAAAGTTCTTGACACTGTTGGTGACAACAACACAGGACTTATCTTCCAGACAAAGGATAAAAGCATCACCAACCACAAGTGGGCCGACAAATTCATATCAGCATTCTCAAAGCAGTTTGACATGCATGTGATACAGGACAACCCGACATTTAAGGATATCGTGATTGATGATGAATTATCAAGCTTTTCTAACCGATACGCTGATGTTGAAAGCACTATTTACTGCAATTGCGACTACCACATTGATGATTTAAGAAAGCTCCTCGGCGATGAATTTGTAGTAACCCTGAGCAGCTTTAAAGAGCCTGAACCTTACAGCGGCGAGATTACATTGCGCGGTGTCAACAAGGCAACCGGCATACGTGATGTGGTAGAGTTTCTTCACATGAGTCAGGCTGATACAATAGGCTTTGGCGATGGACAAAATGATTTTGATATGCTGCGCTACTGCGATATCGGTGTTGCCATGGGCAATTCCAGCGATGAAGTCAAGGCTGTGGCCGATGTAGTAACTGACGATATCAAAGAGGACGGACTTAAAAATGCCATGGTGCATCTTGGACTTGTCTAAAAATGCACCATGCATACTCTATGCCTCAATATTCATAAATCTGTCCCACTCGCACTCGTCTTTTGATGCCGATACAATCAATGTGTACGAGCGCTCATCTGTTCCATCGAATACGAAGGTATAATTTTCATTCTCCTTCTCGATTAAATATGCGTATCCGTCAAGAAAATTGTTGAAGGTGTCGATATAATCTGTCTCCTCTATCTCCTCGTCAGCCGTGGTGCTCTTTAGGTTGCCATCGGCATCATATGTCTTAAAGCCCTCGCGTATGAATGAAATAATATTTGCATCTGAAAGCTTTAATATAAGGCCGTTTGTCCTCATATCACGGATATCTCTGTTTTTAGAATTATCTGCCTTTATGATTACGTTGTCAAGGCATATTTTGAAGGTGCCAAAGCTCATCATAATATCACTTACATGTACATCTGAAAATTTGAAATGTGTAAACTCGTTTTCTGTCCTGAATTTCATCTGTTATCCTCCGTTTATACTCATGCCGATATTTTATCAGATAATTTTGCTTTGGGCAACTTGCATTTTATAATGTGCCGTACAGCTCAAGTGTATGCCCCACACTGCCTGCACCTATAAAATAATAGTCGCTTTGAGTGTCACCGTCTATAAAGATATACTGTCCGTACATCTTTATATTGCAAAAGAGTGCTGTCCGGCTTGATGCAGTAGCGATTCCATATCCCTTGTTTGACACGATAAGCGGCAGCCTCTGCTGTCTGCCTCCGAACGAAATATATCTGGCTTTGTTTGTCAAATCAGTAAGGTCTGTCGCAAGTATTCCCTTGGATTTGAGCTTTTCCGATTTGTCCCAGTCAAAAAATGTGTAGCACTCGCCATTATTTAAAAGCCTTGGCTCTGTGGCATTTTCACTTACAAGGAGATTTCTGCCGGCATCAAAATACTGTATGGCTCCGTTTTTCTTTTCTATCCTTAGTATCAGCTTCTCCGTTTGAATTTCAATAAGCGATTTGGATTCCTTTGCCACCCATTTGAAGGCTGTATCGGCCTTTTGCTTCCAATAGGTTTTGTGCGGCTTTTCTCCAATTCCTTTTACAAAGATTACGCGTACTATCTCCGGTGTTATTGGTATCACATAAAGTGTGCCGTCCGCTGTGGCGATTTCAACATGCGATTTACCTTTTTTGAGCCATTTTACCGCAAACTTGCCCTTTGAATGTCCCTTTACATGAAGTATATCGTTGTCCGGGATTGAGCCGTATGCGTATGGGGAGGGATTGAGAGGGAGGCTGCTCTTTTTTGCAGCCTTACTTACTTCCTTAATCTTAATTTTATTTGCCATATCTGTAGCAGTACATTGTGTTTGATTTTCCCTGTCTTTTTTTACAAATGCAGATAAATCAAGCTTCTCATTTTCAGCCTTATTTGTCAACTGCTCAGGCTTTAATGCAATGCGCGATGGACCAAAATACTCTCTTTCATCCATATCGCGTCTGCCATCAACACGCTTTTGCTCTTCTATCTCTTTTTCTGTCAGTTGCTGCTTTTCATATTCCTTTGCCTTAGTAAGCGGCTCTGCAGAAAATTCCTTCTGATGCCTGTGGGAAGGAGCAGGGTCTGCAATAAGCGGTGTCAGCCTGCCACGGTGGAATACAGCAAGCTCATGAAGTGCACGGGTAGCCGCAACGTACAAAAGCTTCACATGACTATCATCAGCCGGATATTTTCTCTCTGATGGGTCAAACAGCAATACAGCATCAAACTCAAGTCCCTTTGTATACGCAACCGGAAGTACCATGACTCCTGCACCAAACTGTGCAGTTTCAATATCATCATCTGCTATTTCTATATGTTTTTTAAGCTCAGCAGACACCTTGAGAGCCTCTGCCTCATCACGCACACGACAGCTATCGTCTCATAGCCTTCACTCTGCCAGCCTTTTATCGTGTCAACCGATGCCGAAATCAGTGAGCGCACATTGGCATACTCCTCTATGCGCACTGCGTTTCCATGCCTAATAATAGGCTCCACCGGATAGATTGCAAAATCTCCATGGCGCAGTATCTCTGTTGCAAATTCTGAAATCTCAACAGTGTTTCTGTAGCTCTTTCGAAGCAGACCGAATGCGTCATATGTGCCTGTGAGTATCAGCTTTTTCAAGTCCTCCCAGTCATTTAAGCCATACTCAAAATGTATATTCTGCGAGGTATCGCCCATGATAGTGTATGTGCAGTTTCTGAGGCAGTAATGCAGACAGCAGTATGCCATCATGCCAAAATCCTGCGCCTCATCAATAACCACATGACTCGCCTCACGAACCGGATCTGTCTCCTTGATGCGCTTATAAATATACGCAAGCGCTGCCAGATCATACACATCAAATGAGTCCTTTGGAATATCTATATCATATTCCTTCTCCTTCTGACTAAGCAGAAAATCCCTGTAAAAATCATACACAGAGCCTTTCCAGTCCTCCTTACCGAAATAGGTTTTGTATTTTTTATCAAGCTTTCTGCGCTCCTTTGCAGGGAACTTCACTTCCTTACCGAGAACCTCATTTTCATACTTCGAGTAAATTATCTCATTTAACATGAGGATTTTACTCTGCATGGAAAGAAGCGGATTATCATGCAGATAAGTGTCAATCAGCACCTTTCCCACAAGCAGATTGTCCGTTTTTTCCATGTAAACCTCATCTCTTGGAATACACTTTTCCTCGTAATCTAAACAGAATTTTTCAAGAGCTTCAAACCATTCTTTACTGCCCTTTATGCTGTTTCTACCGTCATTTTTGCTGACTTCATGTATGCTGTACTTTTTGTCATCCCAATCCTCGTACAAAAGCCTTGTAAAAAGCTGCTCCATAGTCATCTGTTTTATGCCGTACACATCAAGCTCCGGAAGCACGCTTGTAATATAGTTCAACAAAATGTGGTTACTGCCTATAATGTAGAAATCCTCCGGTCTGAAATCATCAGCATAATTATATAAAATATACGATATCCTGTGCATTGCAACCGTTGTCTTTCCTGAGCCTGCAACTCCCTGCACAATGATATTCGTCTTTGGCGAACGGCGGATAATAAGGTTTTGCTCCTTTTGGATTGTCGCGATAATCTCTCCGAGCACTGCCTTTTTATTCTTAGCCAGATACTTTGTCAGAAGCTCATCATTTGCTACGACATCTGAATCAAAAAAGTCGATGAGCTTATCCTCTGCAATCTCATAGGTGCGCTTTCTGTTTAAATCAATCTCAAAAGTACCCTCTGAGCTCACCGTGTACTTACATGGTCCAAGACTGCTTTCATAATATACGGATGCAATCGGTGCTCTCCAGTCAATGACCACAGGCTCTGATGCATTCTTTGCAATACCGACTCTGCCTATATAGTAGGACTCCTGTGACTTCTGACGCGGATCCTTAAAATCTATTCTGCCAAAATACGGCTTCTTCCGCGCCTTTTCACATCTTACAATATTTCTCTCGTTCTCATGAAGCTGCGCTGTCGCATTGTTCCACAGGGCAAGTCCCTCCTTGTCCTGTGCCTCGTAGACATCTCTTAAATCCTCTAAATCATCTGTCAGCTTTTTTACCGATTCCTTTGCACGGTCCAGATTATCCTGTGCAATCCCTATGATATTTTGAAACTGTCTCTGCTCGTCTTTTAATGAAATTCCCGGTAAATCATTTTCTATGCTCATCATGCCTCCACGACTTATATATGCTGTGATTATACTATACTTTTAATCTCATCTATCCTGCCAACACATGCATAAAGCATTTTTCTAAGTTCATCATCAGGCTGTGTCAGATCAGGCACCATTACAACCTTACAGCCTGCAGAATATGCACTTTTAACACCATTTGGCGAATCCTCTACCGCCATGCACTCCCCAGGTGCCAGCTTAAGCTCGCTGCATGCAAACTCATACACATCAGGTGCCGGCTTTCCATGCTCCACCATAGGTGCACAGATGATCTTGTCAAAATATCCGTAGAGCCCTATCTTTTTAAGATATTTCTCAGCTCTTTCTATATCATTCGCTGTGGAAATCGCTCTGTGAATGCCTTTTTCCTTCAAATATGAAAGTATCTCAATTGCACCGGGCTTAAGCTCAATCCCCACCTTTTCCAAATGCTCCTCCATGATTTTTCTCCGATATGCCCTGATTTTATTATAATCCATATCCGGATCATGAAACATATCCTTAAGATGCTGTGGTGCATACGGCTGCCCGAGGCTTCGCATTGAAAGCGCCTGCTCATCCGTCATCTCGTAGCCGAATTGCTTAAGTGCCATCGGCCAGAAAATACGATAATATTTCTCCGTATCTATGAGTGTTCCGTCCATGTCAAATATTACTGCTTTTACCATTGGTTCTCCTTACGTTCTGTCAGGCTTTACTATGCTTCACCTGTTAATTTTACCACTGTCATATCATGATGCATGGCCTTTATCACCGGGCCAAACATGTCCTTTGTCTTTATCCTGAGGCTTGAGGTATTTATGCATGGATGACATCCAACCCACTCACCTTTTAGCACATCCTCATCCACCAGAAGTCTGACCGCATTGTCATGGTCGTTCATCAGTCCCATCACACTGACTGAGCCCGGTGTGATATCCAGATATTTTTCCATATCCAAAGGACTTGCAAATGAAAGCCTCGCGCTGCCTATCTGGTGCGAAAGCTCTTTTGTCTTAAAGGTCTTATCTCCCGGTATCATGAGCAGATAAAAATCCGTTTTCTGGCGGTTGCACAGAAAAAGATTCTTGCAGATTGTTGCACCGAGTGTCTTGTCAATCTCCTCACAAACCTCCATCGTAAACGCTGCCTCGTGGTCTATCCTCTGATATTCGATTCCCAGCTTGTCTAAAAATCATAAGTACGAATTCTTATCCAGTCTGCCTGTGGTATCTGTCGGTCTCATTCTGTAATTGCATTTGTGCCTCCTGAAATTAATTATCGCAGCTGTGTTCAGCACCGTAACCGCTGCTATTATTCTCTTTTAATTGCTATAGCTATAAATTATACACCTCTTTTATGTATTCTAACAAGCCCCGGCATCCACTGATTACATCATCAAAGGTCGCATCAAAATCACCTGTATACCATGGATCTGCAACATCGCGCGCTGCTGTAAGCTTATGATTTGTCCCGTAATCAGCAAATGACAGCATCTTAAATATCTTCTGCTGACTGTCACTGCCTCCTGCAATCCTTGTCATATTCCTGATATTTGCAGTGTCCATTCCAATCAGAAGGTCATAGTACAAATAATCATCGCGTGTCATCTGTCTCGCGCGGTGTGGAATAAGAGGAATATGCTCCTCGTATAGTTTGTTTTTGGTGCCGTAGTGCGGCGGATTGCCTATTTCCTCACGGCTGGTCGCAGCTGAATCTATCTCGAAAACAGCATCGAGGTGCTGTCCGTGGACCAGATGGGTGAAGATGCTTTGGGCCATGGTGCTGCGGCAGATGTTGCCTAAGCAGATAAATAGTACTTTTATCATTGTTGTATAACCTCGCATTTCTTAGTTTTTCTTGGTTTTTCGGGCTTTGTAAGCCTTTGTAAATTTTTGCTTTTTGGCATAACTTTGTTTATATTTGCATAATATCGTCCGCAAAAGGGTAAAATAAGGTGTATATTTTTCTATTTTACACCTTGCTGTTTTCAATTAAAAATCCTAATTACACAATCCGAAGTCTGGCGATTTCTTCTCTGGCATCCTCAAGATTTACATTTCTTGTTTTCCTTCGGTGACCTTTGCAACAATTGCCTTAAACCAAAAGAACTTATAGCACTCACTGGTATTGTCAAAAAGACGACCAAGATATTCAATATTCAGTTCTTCGGAACATGGTAATTGCATATACTCTCCACCTTTCAGATTTTATAATTGATCGTACTTTGCTGCGCTTCCCTTTGCTTTATCCACTGGATACTTAGCCTCGTTTTGAGACATCTTCATATTAATGATTTCGTCTGCATCCAAGCCAAGCTTATCAAGAAGATTCTGGCTATATACCATGACATCTGCCAACTCTTCTTTAATATGTTGCAAATCATATTCCTCATCTGACCACTGGAAACATTCCAACAATTCAGCCGCTTCAATCACAATTGATTTTGCAAGGTTTGCTGGTGAGTGGAACTGATCCCAGTCTCGGTCTTCTGTGAATTTTCTGATTCTATCTATAGTTTCTTGTTTCATTTTTATTTCTCCACTTCCATGTACTGAGACAAATATTCTCTTAGTTCATCATCACATACGTACAAATATGTTCCCTTGATTCCGCGTGTCATCAGGACATAATAAACATTGGTTATGTACTCTAATAGTTCTTCGTAATTAGCTGTACGTTTACCATTTTTATCAAAATAACATTCTGGGCGTACAATAATCTTCCCAGCAGCTTTATCATACCCAATATCTTTTCCAAGAATGACAAATGCATAATTTAAATCGTATCCTTGAATAGAATGAATACAGCCAACTTCATCTATAGCTTCTGCGGTATGTACCCACCCTTCAGTACAATGGTTCCACATACGCTTTACATCTTGGATTTCTATGTCTTTTAACGCCTGGTCATTCTTACTAATCCACGGCCATGCATAACCTGCCAGCATTCTTGATAAACCAACTTCATTCTCTTTCGCATACATATCTTTCTCAAATTTTGAAAAATCCGCATAAAGCTTGAGGTCGTATTTTTCAGATACGTATTTGCTACTGCAACTACCCGCAAGCATATCCTTTACTTGATCGATATATGCATTTCCGCCTTGCACTCGCATTTGCGTAATCAAGGTGAAATATGCTATCATTCTTCGGTTAAATGAGTCCTCCATCTTCTTATCAAATCGCTCAAAATCAATACCAGACGGGCCAACGACCTGCATACTGTCATAAAATAAAACCGCTTGCTTTGATTGCATCAAAATCCAGTCAAGTTCATCTGCTTCTGTTGTTAATCCAAGCTTCTCACAATTTGCTTTAAATGTTCCCATGTAAGAAATGTTTTTATATTGATGCAGTCTATGTGCCTCATCTACTAACAAAATGTCATATTTCTTCTTGGTAACATCTGAGGGCGAAAGGACCTGCGATGGAGACAAGCCATATATACTTCTAAAAATGATCTTCATCGTCTTACGAAGAGATGTCTGAGGTACAACAAAACCTATCTGCTTTCCTGCATATTCTTCACTATCAGCCAGATATTTCATCAAATATACTGCAACGATAGTTTTTCCGCTTCCAGGCATTCCATTGACAACTACTTTATCAACAGTACCTTCTTTAAGCTTTTGCACAATGTCCTCGACTGCTTGTCTCTGACTATCATTGAGTTCTTTGTACGGCGAATACTTAAACAAATCAGAGTTCTCAATTTCCTCGATGGAATGCTTTACCAGCTTCTCTCTTTGAAGCTTTCTCCAAAGGGTTGCAAATTTCTCGTCGTATTCCTGCTTTTGATAATATTGCTTATCCGCAATACCTTTATTTTTATTAGTCACTTCATAAAGCTCATCCGCAGCGATATACTGAATCAACTTCGACTCATAATCAAATGTAACCGACTGATTAAAAAGCTTTGAGTAAATGAAATGCACCTTGTCAAAAATACGCTTCTCTTCTATAGAGGAATGCTGCGTCATTCGGGTTTTCACATGGCTAGACTCTCCAATATACGCTTGGCGACCATTCTCAAGAATATAAAGCATTGGCCAATTGTCCAAATACTCTTCATCACTATATTTATTATTTTTAAAATCACCCTCAATAATTTTAAACATAATTAATCCTTCTTTGCTTTACGTGGATCCTGAGGCTTTACAGCATCAGATGGTAAAAACCATCTATTTCCAACTAATTCCGCTCCTGGAACACGGCCTTCTTTACATAAAATAGCTACACGTCTTTGGCTTATTCCCCATTCCTTTGCTTTTTCAGATGATGGTACAAAATTCATATGTATCCTCCATAATAAATACGACACTACATCACTTTTAGTATATTCCTAACCGCGAATAGTTTCAATTAATTTTTATTCTGTTTGGCGAACAGTTTTCTATATGTTGACAGCATGCCCCCGCAACTGTGCTTGAAGGCAATAGAAAAAGGCCCCGATTATAGGTAATCCCTCTCAATCAGAGCCTTCGGTAGAACAGCCTAGCACAGCCGCCCCTGCTGTAAACATATTTATTTAGCTAATGCAATCTATCCCTACTATTCTTCTAATTCAGTTTGAACTAGCATAAATATTGTGACTGGTCACTTATCCAATATTACTAGTATGGGTTCTATCAACTTCACATAAAAATAACTGTGGAAAATCCCCATAAACGAACAATATCCCCGTCAATGACGAGGATATCTTCTATGCTAGTGTGCAGTAATCTGCTTAAGATTACAAAATTGTCTAAGCTCGGTAATGATCTACCTGAAATCCATTTGTAGACTGCTTGTGGATTTTCAAATCCCATAGCATTCTGCACGTCTTTCACGGTATAACCATTTTCCACGAGCAGTTTCTTAATCTGTCTTCCTGTTTCTTTTTGCAGGACCTGCAAATACATTGGTTCCATCTCTTTGTACCTCCGTAATTTTCTTCCATCCCGAATCACAAGTTTACCTGTAGATGATTAGTATAACGGATTCTATTACTAATTGCATTAAACTTTTGGTTTAAGATTTACTAATAACTCAATCCCACAGGTCATAGAAATATTGTTTAAGCATATCTATAGCTTCATCCTTACACTTTCTTCTATATTCTTCCAAACGCTTTTCTTCTTCGCGATATTTATCGGAAATCTCTTTATACTCAGGCAACTCATCCATAAAATGAATTGTTCCTCCGCCACCGCGCTTTCTATTTTCCTCTAATTCTTTCTCAGTTTGAAGTTTATTTCCAAATAATCCAAATCGTTCCGTAAATTCATCCATTGCTTTGGAATGCGCTTCATCAAATGGATTCTTTTGTGAGCATGTATCTTTCTCCGCTTCTCGCCATAAAAATATCATTTTGTCTAGAATGCAATTCCACTCCTCATGGCAGGTATCATTTACAAGAATTCCATTTTCATTGGTATAGTTTTCTCCCAAATATCCTGGTGAACCCGTTCTTGTATCTTTCAGTGTTTGCAGCATATCCGGAATAAGCGTCTGAAGAAAAGAAAACATCTCCCAAACATCACAATCACAATAGCCCCTTGTAATACGCTGTTTACTCCACTTTACGCATTTAAAAAAATGTTTTATTTTTGCCAAGATTTTGCTTTTCTTTCCGAGACCTGACATAGCAAAATCATATTTATTCCATATATTCATTGGGTCTCTTACTTCATAGCTTTTGCTTCTTCTCATTCCAATCCATCACTTTCTATTTTTCAAAGCTTATTGATAATCTAGTTTTCTATGTAGAAACTCCTCTATATCCTCAAACATTATCTGAACCTTATCTCTTACCCTTGATGTATGATAATGCCCAGCATACCACCATTTGTAATCCAGCTTCTTTTCAATCTCTCCGAGCCACAGCTCTGTTGATTCATCCACTGTACTCTGATCAATCATTGAAAGAAACAAATCCACCGGTCGATAATCATACGGAACAGTATGTGATAGGACCACATCAACATTCCAGTCATTATTACTAAGTTGCTTTTCTACATACGCTTTTATCTCATCTAACGGTTGCTCATCTTCAAACCAATTGTAGCCTTTGCTTAACCTATAAAATTTATCAACACTATATGCCCCACCAATTACAATTGTTTTCATGCCCGCTATATCATATATTTCTCCATCCTTTGCAAAGAGAATATTGGGATATGCTTCTTCAACCCATACTTTTCCGCCATTCCACTCCTGCAGCTTGTATTCTACAATAGTTGTTGGTCTTCGCTCATGATTTCCATGAATACAGAATAACGTAATCGGTAGATTTGCTACTTTTTCTTTGTTCCTTCTGTCCCTGGAATCTCCATAATAATTTAGGCCCACATCACCTAATATAATCATGATATCTTCTTGGGAAGTCTCCATTCTTTCACAGAATCGAACTATGCGGTTCATATCACCATGAGTATCTCCTGTTATGTAAATCATAGCTTTCACCTTCTATTCTTCTCCCAATCTTGAATTCTCTCTAGCATAATGTCATCCTCCACATAGAACAATTGATTTTCTGGAACAATGTTACAAACCAACTGTCCAAATCTTAAATCCGGATATTTTTCCCATAATTTCCTGAATTCATCAAGCATTGGCTCTATTCTACTGATTTCTCTTGCCATTTCTTAATTCCTCCCTAAATCATCCCTAACTTAAAATGGAGCCATAGCTTACGCCATGACTCCACCATTAAATATTTGCCCACATTGCAGCCATGTGGATATTCCTCAGTCAACTGGCTTAACACTTTAACCATCTTCATGGATTTCAGCATATCTCTATGCCTAAATCAATGTTTTTATTTTACCTAAAACAATTCAATCATTTAAAAGTTTACAATTCACAATTAAATGTTCAAATAAGACACAAAACCGTTAAAATTGGAGATGATTATCAGTCATCGCTGTTAAACCAATGTTTTCAAAGATAGGATTCGAACCTACAACTTCACGATTACAAATCATGTGCACTACCCATTGCGCTACTTTGTATATTGGTAACCCAATTTTCGCTGAATTGGTATACTTATCTTGTAACATAACCCTGTTACGGGAAGCCAGATTTAGGATTTTCGCAATGCAGGCAAATACTTTATGCTATTTCAATCAAAGTAGTCGCATTAGACACTTTAATCTGAGTATCTAATTCCTTTAAAAGTGTATTGTTCTTTTCCTCCAGGCTCTCTATCTTTTTCTTGATATCAAGCGGATCCACAAGCTCTGTTGTGTTTTCCTTCACATATGCATCCACGACTCCAAGAGGCTTATCGTCTTTTGTTTTACTGTCTTTTCCGAGAATGCTAAGGCGCATGCTCTCAGCAGTATTCTGAAGCTGACTGTTCTTAAGATCACATGTGCGCACACGCTCGTTATACTCATCCTGCATTTTAGACTTAAGGATTCCTTCAAAATCAGCTTCTCCATCGTATGTTCCTAGTCCACGAAGTCTGCTTCGAAGCGAAATAGCTCCAGCAACTGTGAATTTTCCATATGATGTTGTGATTTCTGTTTCAGCATTGGATGCAACAATAGCTGCATCAATTTTCTGGAATCGTTCAATCAAATCAACAATCTGCTGATATGCCGACTCCGCTTCTTTCGCATATTCATCCTTGCCAATGCGCTTTGAATATACTTTATCCTCATTTGGCTTTATGGTATCCACAAAACTTGCTTTGTCAATTTTATCTGATATCTTCTTTACTAGTAGGTCTCTTTCGTCAAGAGCCTGTGTTACTAACATCTTTTCGCTCATAAAAAATCCTCCCTTAAAATTATCTCTTAATATAATTCTAAGGAGGATTCATGTAATGTCATTGAACTTGTAGTTCAAAAATTATGCTGCATTTAATTCTCTCATTTTCTTATAGTAGGTATAAACTCTTCTCTCCCGATCCGTAAGACATGCATCCATTTGACTTTTTGTTCTTCCAGCATTTCCGCAAACAATTGAATCCATAGGAACTTGAAGCATTTTGCTAATTGCATACAGATTATCGACTGTTGGCATACTAACGCCATCCAACCATCGATAAACACTCTGCACACATCCAAACCCTAAATATTCTTGAATATCTTTTGGTTTTACTCCTCTCATATCCATAATTCTTCGAAGATTAACACCTGTTTCTTTTTTATTAATTGTTGGAAACATACTATCGCCTCCTTTGCACTAAATTCTTGTTCTACTCAGTTCTTACACATACTTCTTCCCCGAAAAAGCAATTCCAAACTTCAAGATTTCCGTAATTCCATCCTCTTTCATTTCAGAATCGTATCGCAACTCACCAATTTGCTTTAATGCTTCATTAGACCATTTTTCAAGCTCAACATCGCTTAATTTTTCTTTCCACTTTAATTCCAAAATAATACCAGGATACCTTTTTTCTCTTGGAATTAAAGAAACATCAAATCTGCCATCTCCAGATTCTCGGTTCGATTTAATCTTATACTGATTATCCATTAATGCTATTAATCCTAGCATCAAACCATGATAAAATCCTTCAGCTCCACCATCGAAGAAGCTAATTGATTTATCCATATATTCCCCAATAGCGCTCTGCAACTTCTTGTAATCATTGGCATAAAGACTTTCTACAATCTTATTTGCTGTAGTCCTTGTAATTGCTCCAGTTTGCAAGAAATGTGACAAGATTTCACTCTTATATACAGCTGCAATCTCTCTATTTGGAATTGATACTTCACATAAATATGAACCATCTGCTTGCAGTTCCTTTTTAGGAGTTTTCAAATAGCCAGCAACCAACAATAAGCTATAAATATTTGCTGGATCCTCCGCAAGCGATCTATACACCACATTTTGATCAATTCTTGCAACTACTCTTTCTCCTTGCAAAAGGTCATATAATCTTTCTGTAATATCATCTGTAGCCACTCTTAGTACATCATCAAGGATTTCATTTTTTCCTGTATTTACCCAATATGCTTGAGGAAGGCATCCCTTCGAAATATAGTTGATTACAGACCATGGATTATATATTTCTTCGCTACCAAACAAATATCCATCGTACCAGTCTTTAAGTTCCTCCTCTTTATCTGATACTCCATAGTAACTGAGCATTGCTTTCACTTCAGATTCTGTAAATCCAAAAAAGCTATCGTATTCTTCATCCATTACGGAGTTCACTGTTAAATTATTTAGACCACTAAAGATACTTTCCTGAGTAATACGCAAAATTCCTGTTAGGAAACCATAGGATAAATTCTTATTATCCTTAAATGCTCCTGAAAAGAAATTTCTCATGAATCCAATAATTTCATCGTAGAAATCCTTAGAGTATCCCTCTTGAATCGGAGTATCATATTCATCAATAATGATTACTGGAGCCTTATCATAATGTGAAGCAAGCATTTTAGATAGTCTTTCTAGCGAAGAAGTAAGCTCCACTTCATTAGCTGTAGCGCTAATAATCTTTGTAAAATACTCCTTCTCATATTGTGAGAGCTTATCACTATTTAGTAGCTCTTGATGTCTTCCATACTCTTCTTGAAGTAGTCCCCTTATTTTATCTATTGTTGCGTCCCAAGTATCAAATTTAACATCCTTAAAAGTTAAGAATATGACTGGATATTTTCCTTGATGTGAACGATACTCTTCTCCACATTGCCAAATATTTTTATCGGCAAAATACTTACTAGTATTCTTATCTGATATTTCAAAGAACACTCTGAGCATATCCATATTCAAGGTCTTTCCGAATCTCCTTGGTCTCGTAAACAAAGATACCAATGGCTTTTTATCCAAGAATTCTTTGATTAATAACGTCTTGTCGACATAGTAATATTCTTCTTGCGCACGAACATAGTCAGAGATACCGATTGGTAATGATTTAACTTCTGCTTTCGCAACCATATTTTTCTTGATGTATTTTCCATTAGACACTCTTCCATCCATTGGCTTTGGAGAGTCGTCTGGAATTAACCAAGATCCTTTTTCTTTTATTGCACCCTGTATTCTTCCTTTTTTGCACATATCATTTACGGAACGTGGAGAAACATTCCACTCTAAAGCCTTTTCTTTACAAGTTTTCATATATATATCAGCTCCTGTCATTCGCAATATTATTCCTCATCTTACGCAAATTATACCTCAGTAAAACGTAAAAAGTCAAATCAATTCGATATTTTGCGTTTAATTATTGCGTTTGCTTAATGTTTTGCGTCTTGTATTTTTCGGCACTTTTATTTTGGTTTTTTCAGTCCACAAACTTGTTTGTAGCATATTACTCAGACAAGTTTAACTCCACTGAAAAAGGACCAGCCCAGCTGATCCTCTCCCTCTATCACATCCCCATTGTAATTTATTCTTATATTCTGCTATTTTTACTTTGCAGCCAAAAGTACGGTTTCTGGGCAAATTATAGCATATTGTTGCAAGTCTATTCTTACAATTCCATCAGAAAATGTTCATGCAGCGCACGTTTCACCTGATCGAAATTACCTCGCTCCGGACATTGGATGGAAACAACCAATCCCTTCTCTGGGAGAATCGTTGTAATCTGTCCGAATGCGCCATCAGCACGATAGGATCCTGGATATGGACTGATCCAGAACTGATAGCCATATCTACATGCCAGGGATCTGCAGATGGCTCGAAGGTAAATTTCGGGGTGGACACCTCCTGCACCCATTCCCTGCTGATAATCTGCTCGCCCTTCCAGTTACCCTCAGCCAGATAGAGCTGTCCCAGTTTCATCATCTCGGTACAAGTCAGATACATACCTCCGCCGCCATTCGGATGTCCCTGTGGATCATGCTCCCAGAGCGGCCATCCCATATCAAGGGGCTGGAATACCTTCTCATACAGATACTCTCCCATCCGCTTGCCAACGGCCCGTTCTACCATATGAGCAGCCAGAATACTGTCGGCAGAGGAATAGCAGAATGCACTGCCTGGCTCCACAGGAACCGGCTGTGCCATCATATATTTCTCATAATCCGGTGCGCCGACGCCTGGACGTCTGTCCGCATTCATCAGAAGTGCCTTACCAAAGCCACTGGACATGCAGAGCAGATGTTTCAACTGAATCTTCTCCAGATTTGGATCCGGATTTGAAGGAAGTTTATCTTTAAACACTTCCGCCACATGATCTTCCAGGCTTAGTTTTCCCTCTTCTATTGCGAGTCCAACTGCTGTTACCGTAAAACTCTTGGTATGTGAATAAATATTTCTCGGTGCATTTGCTGCGTAGTGCATCTCACAGAGTACCTTGTTCTCATCTCCGACACTGATAGCTTCCAGCGGCAGATTGTGGCTGCTGACATAACGATGAAATTCCAAAAACTTCTCTTCCAGTAACATAATACCTCTATCCTTTCCGGCAAATCTCTGATGTCAGTCCGATATAACCAATGCGACGTGTCGCAAGGTTAAAACCAATCTATCTGACATCTCCAATCTGGTTCTATTATCTCATACACATCTCTGCATCTGTCGGCAGTGGCATCAGCGGTGCGGACGGCAGGGTCTGATACCAATAAGCAACACTGGTGTAATCATCGTAACGCGGTCCGGTCCAGCCCATGTTGTCGAGTGTCATACGAAATTTATTCTCAAAACGGATCGGGTCTGCAATATGGAAATGATACAGCAGGAATCTCTGCTGTCCGTTATAGAATTCCCGGTTGTCTCCATAGATTGCATACATGCCGGTATATAAGCCGCTGAAGGTCTGATAGCTCTTGATGATGATGTCATTTCCAAATCCATAGGAACCGCCGAAGTAGTCTTCAGTTCCGGTATAGTGGATAGACGGATACGGATCATCGTCCAAATACATGCGGGCTTCGCCTTCTACCCAACAGGTATTGTTGCCATTCATACCAGTTGCCAGAGTCACACCGACAAATTGTCCCCTGCCTTCGATTCCGTCAACGATTGTGTAGGTACGACCCTTCTGAACCGGGTGCTCTTGGCGATAGGTGGCATGGAAATAACCAGCCTCCGCCGGAATCTCCTGATAAGCTCCGGTGATAATATAATAGAGATTTTCATCCTTGTCACCACGGTTTTCCATCGTGATCCGAGCTCTCTTATGGAACGGCATCTCAAAATAGCTGTTATAGCCGCGACCAGGAGCTACCAGCATCATGGCAGAATTCAACACCGGATATTTGCCATCCCTGTCCACGAAATTTTCATCATAGGCACATCCGAAGAATGCAGAGAGCGGAGCTTCCACAGACGGATATTCCTGATCATCCCAATACATACGGATGATAAAATGGTGCCCTACATATCCGGTAAACCACATATGCTGGATCACACCCGGTCCTGCAGCATCTACCAGAGTTACTGTTTCCCCTGCAGGAATCGTCACGGTCGGACGAAGCTTGGTGCAGTCACCGCCCTGGGAACCACCTGCGCGTACACCGGTTGGATTCTCTGCGGAAAATGCAAACGTTTTTGAGTTCTGGATCATACAATAGTTGTTCATATTCTTCTCCTCTCTGAGCAAACCTGGATCATCTGAAATTATTGCTTACTACGCTATCGCGTTTCTCTATTCACTATAAATTCACTATAACATTTATCTCCCATGAAGTGACGGAATTACAGAATCATTCCGTCTGCGCCTTCTCATTTTCTTCCCGGATAATCTCCTTTATTCAAGCGCTTAAACTGATTATACCATAAATCTATGAACAAAGTTTATCTGTAAAGAAAATTGATACAGAGTTTTTCAAAATCGGTCCATCTGCTCCCCGCAGGAACTTCTTTCACCACAAATCATATTCATTTTTATCGAGGACAGTCCGGTTAACAAATTCCAACCCGAAAGCTTTGATTTTAGGTTCATTCTCATTCCACAAAAGCCTTGATTTTAAGCCCCTTCAGACAAAAGTACGGATTCTGCCGTGGCATACAAATAGTACTTTTATCATTGTTTTGTTTCTCCTTGTTTTGCCCTGGAATGCCCTGTTTTGCAGGGGGTTCTGGGGTTATGGTAAAATGCTCTGAAATTACAGATTGTGGCAAATCAGAGCAGAATTGAGCACGTTGTTACTACCTGTTAGTAGTAAAATTAGTAGTAAAGGAGACTTTCTTACTACTAAGGATTTTTATCATCAATGTATTACTTTAAGTGCATCCTTTCTTGGCATCTCAAAATGTTTTAGTTTTTCACTATTCTTTAATATCTGATAGCATGAAGCAGATGTAAGCGAAAGTAATTTTATAACCGCCACTCCAAAATATAAGCAAACACCTGTAGAGCAAGCATATTCACTTATGATACCATGTGCAATCTCATTTCTTATATTTGCACCCGCTTGTTCATTTAACAGTCCTCTAAATGTAAATAAAATATCATTATCATAACAATCAACCAATTCTGGCAACGACAGAATAGAACTCAGCACTTTTTCCATTGACGAGCCATCTTTTTCTAAAGTTACTGTTAATCCACCTACCTCTCGTGCAATATTTCTAAAAAGATTTTCTACCTGTGGTGCAAGAATATGTAACGCTTCATAATAGTCTCCGTTCAAGAACATATATAATCCGCTTTGGAAAATTCGTTCTCTTCCATCAGGAATAATTGGATTATCTTTAACTAAAAACTCCACCATAGACTTATCAATAACAAATTTATCTCTTATTATAATTAGAGCATTCTTCACCCAAATATCACCAGCAACTTTTTGTTTTTCCAATGCATTTTGATACATATGTAGCTCCATAAGTTTCGGATCTTTTTCTGGGTCATGAATATCTAGCGGATGTAACGCCAATACCGTTTGTCCTTGAGCATTTATTAAACTCTTCCCAAATAAATGTGAAATAGGATTATCTTTAAATTCTTCTATTACACTTTTTTTATATCTTCCTGTTTCTCAAACACAAACATCTGTGTCAACCGAATTACACATTCTTCAAATGATAATCCTTCCATATTTGCTTTTAAATTATCGATAACACCTTTTATATCTAATTCAACAGAAAATGGTACCATTATTTTAGGTATTTCTTTTTGTATTTCAACGAGTCTTTTATGAGCGGCATCTACTTTGTCTGATTCTCCATTATTGCGATATAGCATTATTCCTTTTTGATAAAAATTGACAACCCTTAATGCCCCTTGTATATCCTTCTTGAATATTTTCTCTGCAAACTCCAGATAATAATCTGCCAATAAATTGTTATTTTTATTGCATCTTCCTTTCTTTTCAATTTAAACAAACATTCCGTTTTTAATTTATATGCTTGTTCTACCTTTGCAATATTATCACTGTTGCCATCAATCAAATCATCTAATACTGGTAAAAATAGAGAAACATCAAAATTCTTCTGTCCAAAGAATAACTCCATCACTCTAAGTGCAAAAAAGCCATCATTGTTTGCAGCTTTCTTCTCCAAAAAATCAACAAACCATCCTTGTATTTTTTCAAATAATAAAGTTTGCTTTGTTTGTGCTGAAATACATACTGCTCGTCGAATTATGTCAATTGTCCCAACATTGTCATCATCCCTATACCAAAGAGTAAATAATTCCCAATATGCATTTGCTGCAATTTTAGCAGCACTAAATTCTTTTTTATTAGTCCACAATATATCCGCAATCAGTGCACGTAAAATCAATGGCATTTTTTCTAATTTCAAACTATGCAATATCAAATAATCATCTTCTGATATATCTTCTATTGAAAAAGTTCGGCTACCATCTGCCATTACGAACATAGGATGAAATTCTATTCCATCATTATGAATTTTTGTTCTCAACGAAACTATGTTTTTCAATAAATCAAAAATACTTCTTTCTTCTTCACTTAATTCAGTCCTATCAGCTTCAATAAACAAATTAGGCGACAACGAATATCTTTTATTCACAATAATCCGATTCAATAACTCATATATGTTCACCATATCATCTCCTAAATGCTAAATCTCTCTGAATTATATTATATCGCCATTTGTATTTCTTTTCCACAAAAATCGCCCCAGCCAAGTCAGAGCATCATCCCTTTTCCATATTAAACTACCTTAAACATTTTCTGTAACATCGGTTTCTCCTTCTTCTGCTCAACCCCAGCCTGTTCTTTTCTAAACTCTTCCATCCGCTTCAATTCTTCCTCAGCATCATCGAATCCGATATGCGTGTACACATTCACCGAGATAACATAAGCTGTGCAAATGAATCTGAAATATCCTTATGGTCTATATCTAATAAGAAGAAACCTTTCGTAATCTTCAAGCCAAGCCCCGATGCCTGAAACTGATTTCTGGCTGATTCTACATCATCAAAAGATACCCATGTACCCTTGCATCATCTGTTCCTGTAGCTCCTCCTTTTCTGCAATTCTATTTAATGGTTAATAGACGTTCTTACAAGCCATTCTTTATAAGCTTCAATCGTAATCAGAATTTTTGCTCCGATTCGTATTGTCGGAAATCCCGGTGTCTTTACCAGTTCATATGCCTTTGGCAAGCTGATTCCCATCTGTGCAGATAATTCCTGCACACTCATAGTTGTTTTTTCCATAAGATGTTGCTCCTTTCGTAGATTTTGTTGCGTCCGTCTCTTCAATGGTCGTTTCTCTACTACCGCTCATGGCGGTTACCAGTCCCCGCAGTAACAAAGGCTTGTTCATTGAGAACGGGATGAAATTGTTAAGGTACAAATCCCTTACAGCTTTTTGTGTAACTTTTTATTGTTTTCATGAATATTTTAAGCTATAATGTAACCGAAGCCCAAAAACTGACGGTAACGCTAACGGTTACGAATTAACGATTGGAATGAGGTATGATATGCCATTAAACTGGAATGATGAAACGATTCCATCAGAAGCAGATAAAACAACAGATATATTAGGATTTAAAGAAATCGGTGGTATCGGGCAACTGATTTACCACCCTTTCCGATTCAAGAAATATGAACTTGATATTGATAAAAGCGATGATTATTGTGCAACACCATTTTGCCGCCCCGGATATGACCCCATCTTTCCTAAAGAAGATTTTCTTTCCGGACAGGGACTGCTTACCAGCCTTTGCAATCTGGCAATGCAGATAAACAGCTTTGATAATAAAATTCCATATACACAGCTCATCATGGAATGGTGTACAAATAATATGCATCCATATAATATTGATTTCATTTATTCTGAATTGAATGAATCGTTTGATATAAATAGCTTCGATGCAGAAATGGTAGAAAAAGACGGAACATTCGAGATTAACAACTTCTTAGATGACCTCGGGAAATTATATAATGCAGTCATGTTTTATGTTGCTCTCGAAGGTGTCTGTATTGCCGATGACGAAGTTGCATATGATTTATCCAAAGAAGGAAAATACTTTGAGGGCTACTCTTTCTTTGATAAATATAAGCATCCTATCGTTGCAATACCAGATGACTTAGATTATGGGGATGCAAAAGGAAATCTCATAGAAGAAATGCGAATTGATAGTGAGTACATTAAAAATCATCCGGCAGAAAAACCTCCAACCGGAGAATTTGCTACTACACCATATGATGATTACGACGAATTACGAAATGCACTTATTGACATTATTCCGGAATTTACCATGAAATTAAAGGTAGATCACCGCACTAACCGATTAGAATTTTCTACCGATATTAATTCCGTGTTTGATATTGCATGGCTGACACTTGCAAGAATGCTTTCCGAAGACCCTGCGCCAGAAGATAAAGGGAAACCAGATAATCGTCCAGAAGGCATTATGATTCGTTGTCGGAACTGTGGTAAATTCATAATCCGAAAGAGCAACCGACAGGAATTTTGTGATGCCGAAGAATGCCAGAAGGTTCGAAATGCCCGAAAGCAAAAAGCCTATCGTGAGCGAAAATCCATTGAAAAGGCTCAAAAAAGCAAGAAAAAAGCACATTAATTTATATTATACGGCGGAAAGGCAAATAGATTATTGTATCTAATGCCAGCCAGCTACATGCAATTATGTGCTATGATATTATATAAAATATGTTAAAAGACACCGGAATACCCCCTCTGCAATTCGCGAAAAAACGTGTGTAAGGGGGCATCGGTTTAAACCTATTTAATATCTGGGATTTCACATTCCCTCTCTCATATAACGCTTAATACTCAAAATCTTTTTATTCCCATTCACACTTACTAATATATTCAAATCAAGAAAGGAGCAATTATTATTTTTGACGCAAATATGAACTGCAAGTTCAAAAACATTGACAAATATATTTATTTGCTATATTCTATTAAAAGAAGCGCAAGTTCAAAAGAGGAGACTTTTTATAATATGGCAAGTAGGATCACCAAAACACTAACAAAAAGCGAAAGAAGTTACTACTATAAAGCTATTAAGCATTTAGACCCATCAGATTTATATGTTATCTGCGACGAGTCAGCTGATACTCTTTCCTATTCAAAACTAATCGATTCACCAAACTTAACTGGCAGACCAACAGATGAAGAACTAACTAGAGCACTTATCATTGTTAATTTAATATTTAAATACAATTACAAACCTGAACAACTAAAGCTCGAAGCCACATATGGAATATCCGTTCCTGGCAGACAGCATACAACTGTTTCTGGTGCATACTATAGAAATGACATAGCAATTAAATCTGAGGATTTGTCTACCTATGAAAAATTAATCGAAGTCAAAAGAATCACAGAATATCTTGATTGCAATGATCCATTAATTAAAACACAATTATTCGATGCAGTCGAGACCTTTAGAGATTTTTCTAATGTCAAAGAATTGTATTATGTCACATGTGATTATCCATTAGCAGTCGATTCATTCCCTATCCGTTGCATAGGCATCGATTCAAGTAAAGTGAAAAAATACAGTGATTGGGACTCTGCCGGAAAACCTACATATTACATTGATATTGTAGCCAACGGTAAAGACGCTGTAAAAACTACGCTATACAAAAAATTACCTCTTGCATTGAAAGCAAAAAAAGGGGATAAGGATCTTGATTGCAACTTTAACGATGAAGCTATTCGTCGTTCATGGAGAAAAATATGGGATGCAATCTGGGGTGGTACTCTCGAAAGCAACAATAAGTTTGAAAACTTCAACAAGATTCTTTTAGCCAAAATATATGATGAGCGAAAAACCAGATATGGTAGTTTTTATCAGTTTCAAAGAAAAATTGCTGCCGGAAATTTTCAAACAGATGAACAATTAGCCTTGGACATAGACTTGCTCTACAAAAAGGCTTACTTAGAGTACTTTTCAAAAGATTCTAATCTCGATTTTAAAGATATTAAAGGAATCGATTTTGATGAATTCTCTCCTACCTTAGTTGCTACATGTGTTGAAATATTACACTCTTACTCTTTTGAAAAGAGTAAATACAAAAATGTTGATATACTAGGAGAATTTTACGAAACAGTTATCAGAGATAGTTTTAAACAAACTAAAGGACTATTCTTAACTCATCCTAATATTGTTTTATTTATCCTTGCTACTCTTGAAATCGATAAAATGGTTTGCAACAAACTGAGATTTCCTGATGAAGATACTCGATATCGTTTACCGTTCATAATCGACCCTTCATGTGGAACTGGGACATTCCTTGTATATTACATGAATTACGTCCAAAAATATATCGATGAACATATCGATGAGATAGCAAACGGCGATGATGATATTATTTCCTTTATTGAGCGTGAAACACAAGGAAAAAATACTTTCAAGTGGGTTAAGGATTTTGTATTTGGATTAGATGTAGAACCTGTTCTAGCAACAGCATGTCAAATCAATCAAATACTTCACGGTGATGGAAGCACTAACATTTATTGTGCAGATGGTCTCGGAAGCTTCACCGAATATGCCAATCTTGATGTAATTGGAGCACACAATATTTTATCATCAAACATAGTAACAACTGATTATTATTCTCATGACATGATTGAGAAATTTGATGTCATTATTTCTAATCCGCCTTTCAATGTTAATGTGAATAAAACGCAACTTGCACAACGCTTTGATATCACTGGCAAATCAGAAGCATACTTCTTAGAAAGATGGTATCAATTATTAAAACCTAAAGGACGTATTGGCGTTGTTCTTCCTGAAAGCTTCTTCTCTGTTGAAGATGATGTAGCTGGTCGTGTTTTTTTATATAAACATTTTAACATTAAAACAGTTGTATCATTACCAAATTTCACATTTTTACCTCACACAAATACGTCAACAAGTCTGCTTTTTGCCGAGAAGAAGAGTGTTGAAGAAGAAGAAATTTTCTTGAAAGTTTGGAATGAAAAAACCGTTGAATTTAGAAACAAAGCAAACAAACTTATTGCTTCTCTTCCAAAGCCAAGTGAAATTGAAAATATGTCAGTTTATATGTTCCTTGAAAATTTTATTAACGAAACTGAGTCAGAATTAGGAGACGGTGCTGTTATTTTCCCTTATTTTCAAGACGATTATCTTTCAGACCCTGATAATTACTCATCTTTTAAAAAGAAAATCAAGGACTTAATATTAGGTGCTGAACAAAGATGGGTTTTATCTCAAACCTATAATGATGACCGCATTTCTGATTCTTATTTCAAGAACTATGCTGTTGATGATATCGGATACAAAGCAGGAAAAAAAGGATCAAAAGACAAACCAAATGAACTTATGCATATTATGGATTCAAACGGAAATCAATTGTACAATGTCAAATACTCTCACGATTGGAAAACCATCGCAGAAGATGATTTAGAAACTGTACTTGGATTAATTAGGAGGGATAACATATGGCAATAACTACTGAAAAACTCATTGGCTGATATTCTAAAATATCAACCAATGAGTGTGACGACACATTTAAACATAACATTATATTGGCAAGTGATTTTTTTCTAACCCAGATATCGAATGGGTATCTTTGGGATCTATACTTAACAATGTACGCAATGGCATGAATGTAAATACAGAATATTATTCAATGGAAGAAACCGATTATCACTACCTATCTGTTTCTCAGATAAAAGAATATGGGCTATCCTCTAAAAATCAAAATTTTTTAACTGAAAGCGTTACAGAATTGTCCAGTTATTTCGAGCTCGGAAAAAACACTCTATTGATTACACGCTCTGGTACAATAGGTGTTGCCATATCAACAGACCACGCTTCTTTTAATATAGATGATAAGCATTATATTGCTTCTGGATTTGTAATAACAGCTGAGTTAAAAGATGGTTTCTCTTCAAAAACAATTGCAAATTATATAAATATGTTTCCTGTTCAACGTTACTTAATAGCTATGTCCGCAGGCGCTTGTCAGAAAAATATTTCACAACCAGTAATTGCAAACTTGCCTATCCCTGCACTTTTATTGAAACCACAAAATGCTTGTGAAAATATTTTCTCTGAATACGAGGAAAGTAGTAAAAAAATACTTGATGCTATAGCTTCTAATGAACGAAAACTTGAACAATTAAAAGAATCCACTTCTTCAAGAATATTAGAACAGTTAATTAAAGAATATTCATAATTCTAAAAAGCCACAATCCATGGTAGCAGTACTACTGGGATTGTGGCTTTTTAGCATCAATACTTATCTTTAAGTAGTCCGTTACTACTAAAGATTTCTCCCATTATCTTTGCCTTTATCCCGATTCCGCCCATGGACCCTAGTAGTCGAAACCGTAGTAATTCCAAGGCTTTCCGCCATATTCTGCCCCATGTTGCACCAGTCTGCGAAGGTATGCATTATCATAAAACTTGAGTGCCGTGGCAGATGAAAAGTATTTTTATCATTGTTTTGCCCTGGAACGCCCTGTTTTGCAAGGGATTCTGGGATTCATGTAGTTTGCTCTGAAATTACAGATTGTGGCAAATCAGAGCAAGAATGAGCAAGTTATTACTACCTGTTAGTAGTAAAATTGGTAGTAAAAGTGAACTTCTTATTACTAAGGGTTTTTCTGTTCATTCTGCATCAGCTCAAATACTTCATCCCATTCTTTCTCATCACGCCACTCATCATTTTCTAATATTACTGCTTTTTCGGCAGCATTATACTTGGTATTATCTGACGCCATTTTATAAGATTTTTCACTATATTGAGTCATTATGTGTTCCTCCTTTTTGCACTAGATTGCCTCATCTTTAGAAGACATTCGGAAACCTCGTAGTAATCATGATTTTGCTCTGAAATGTGGGAAGTTAGCAATTCAAGGCAAGATTTAGCAAATTGTTATTATTACTTAGTAGTAAAAATATTTTTCTTACTTATAGAATATTTCAAGCAATTGACGCAGATTTCTTATTATCTTTTCTACAATCTATCAAAAAATCGATTCATCAATAGCCGATTTATACCCTGAATCTTCAATGACTTTTTCTGCAAATCTTTTTTCTTCTTCTGTAAAATAAAAGATAACAACCAAACTTCCATCCGTACAATTAGCCGCCTCATATATTTTTATTTGCGTAAATACATGTCCTAAACTACTATTACTAGCCAATTTAAACTCAATAATATTTTGATTATTCATTCCCTTTGATACAATAAAATCCGCCTGCCCTCTTCCATTATTAGGTTCTGCATCTACCTTATACGAAGTTCCATACCATACAAACCTAAATAATCTTTGAAGATCTTTTTCTTTTGCAATCTGTTTTCCATTGTAATATAAAGCTAAATATCCATCACATTCTTCTATAATGTGCTTAAAAAATTTCAATCTATTTTTTGCTTCTTCTCTTGCTTCGATATCTTCTTGAATAACATAACCTTCATCAATTACTTTTGCTATAAGTATCTTTGAGTTACTGTAGAATTTTTCCAATTCTTCTGTACATTCCTCATGTGCAAGTTTGCTTACTTGTTCTGGATTATTCTCTACATACTTTATATAATAGTCATATAATTCAGGATATTCTTTTGCTAATTCCTTAAATGCATCTTTCTCTATTTTTTTAACACTACGCTCGTTAACACTTCTCTTATTTCTTTTTTGGTTATCTTCATATTCAAGAATTGCTTTGGCAATATAATTATTAACGTATGCTCTTAATGAATCATTATCTATCATGCTTCTTACATCATCATAACTGTCAAGAAAATCTTTTCGATTAATCGCTGGTTCATCCTCTCTCAGGATATCTTTAGGAGTTAATAATATATATTCCTTCTTACCTTTTTCACTAGTTATATATGGTAGTTCGTACTCTTTACTCACAAAGCTTTCTGTTTCATAATTAAAGTATGCTTTTTCAACATGAAACTTTTTTATGTACTTTTTATCAAGATATTTTCTTGCAAATTCTTCTGTGTAACTGCATAAAAAGCCCTTTATTAAGTTTACTGTCAAATCACTAATTTTATCCTTACCACTTCCTTCATACAAGAGCATAATCTTTTCAATATGATTCGATTTAGTAATATTATTTGTATTTGTTGCAAACCTTATGTTTTTATACAAAAATCTTGCATATTGTTTTCCCAATGCAGCTCCCTTATTTCCTGACATAGAATACCCTAACCAATTATTAGGAACCTCATTGAATTCAAACCACGCTTTCAATTCTTTATTTGATAAGCCGTCACATGCTTTTTGATATAAGAAATGAAAATACTTTATTATTTCTTCATGTAGCTTTTTATATTCCTCTTTTTCGCTATTGAATATCAACATTGGATCAATGAACAATGGAATGTCACAAACAAAAGATATATCAACAGCACCATAATGCTCCACTACAGAAGAATCAATTCCATAATATTCTGAAAAAAACACTTGAATCCCTCCTTAATTATATAACCAAGCAAACCATAATTATATTATAATCTTATATAATCGTTTTTTCCACAAAAATAATGCCCTAGCCTAAACCAGAGCGTCATCCCTTTTCCATATTAAACTACTTTGAACATTTTCTGCGACATTGGTTTCTCTTTCTTCTGTTCAACCTCCGACTGCGCTTTCCTAAACTCTTCCATTCGTTTCAGTTCTTCCTATGCATCATCTAATCCGATATACGTGTACACATTCATTGTGACCGATATATCCGAATGCCCCATGAGGTACTGTAATGTCTTAGGATTCATTCCCGATTTCGCCATATTCGAGCAATAGGTGTGTCGGCATACATGTGGAGTAATGTTTGGCATACATTGTAGATGCAACGGTTGCTTTTATTCTTGTATCCAGTGTAGCTGCATTAAGAGCCATTCCACCCCAGCCACAGATTCCAATGATTCCTATTTTAGTTTTCTATTTTCTTCATCACTTACCGGTTCAAGCCATTCATTGGAACTATTTTCGCCCGGCACTTCTATTGCCAAATGTGAAAACCATTCATCCGGAGCTGCGCCATGCCAGTGTTTCACTTCTGCCGGAATATTGATGCAGTCACCTGGCTTCATTTCTACAGCTTGCCTAAATTGTATAGTTCTTCTTTTTGATTATACTCAATTGCAATTCAAAATGATTTCGATTTGTTTTTATAAAGCCCTCTTTTTGTAACTTTGATATCTCTGTAGACATTGCTGCACGATCAATACAAAGATAATCTGCCAGCTGCTGCCTATCAAAAGGAATATCAAAAGATAACGACGAATGTCTGATAGATTCTGCCGACAGATATGATAATAGTTTATCTCTCGTCGTTCGCTTCCCAACATGTGTGATCTTATCGTTCAGAATCAGTATCTTATTTGCCAGGACACTGACCAGATTACGGATCAGCTTCTGATGATGCTCACACGCAGTTGGACAGGTAATCAGAAGTCTTTTGACATTTAAGAGAATAATCTCACAATCCTCATCTGCTACCACGCTGATATTTAAGACAGCTCTCTGGCTTGCTGCATACGGCTCACCAAAGAAATCTCCCGCGTGACATTTTGACAAAATATTTCGATGTCCCCAGATGTCTTCTTGAATAATGAGGACGCAGCCGGACACCACAATCCCCATTACTTCGGTAATATCACCTGCTCTGAAAATATAAGAATCTCGCTTTTTAGAAATTGTTGTTGCGTTTACACAATGCAATATGGATAATATCTCGTTATCAGTTAGACCTTTAAAAAATGGACTGTTTCTTAGGATTGATAAATATTTTTGCAAAATAGTTCCTCCCTGTTGGAAATCAAACATACTAGTTGTATTTATAATACTATAATTCTAGCATAAACAAACGCTAAATACTATTGACGGAGGTTAAAAATGATAAGAAAGATTATAAAGATTGATAAAGAAAAATGTAACGGCTGTGGTGCCTGTGCATCTGCCTGCCACGAAGGCGCCATTGATATCATTGACGGAAAAGCAGAATTGGTGAGAGAACATTTCTGCGACGGACTAGGAGATTGTCTCCCTGAATGCCCTACCGGGGCCATCTCATTTGAGGAGAGAGAAGCTCCTGCATATGATGAAGAAGCCGTAAAAGAAGCACAGAAAAAAATAGCTGCCAAAAACCGGGCAATATCCTCTCACTCTGGCTGTCCTGGATCTAAAATCATGCAGATCAGACGAACTGAAACAGCTGAGCCGGTTAAAGCCACTTCAACCGCAGATTCAGGATCAAAGCTTCAAAACTGGCCGATACAGATTAAACTGGCTCCTGTTAATGCACCATATTTTAACGGCTCAAAGCTTTTAATCGCAGCTGATTGTACTGCCTACGCTTATGCCGCCTTTCATCAGGATTTTATTCGAAACAAGGTAACTTTAATTGGCTGTCCTAAATTAGATCAGGTGGATTATAGTGAAAAGCTGACTGCTATTATTCAAAATAACAACATTCAAAGTGTAACTATTGTCCGAATGGAAGTTCCTTGCTGTGGCGGCCTGGAAATTGCGGCCAAAAAAGCTCTTCAAGCTAGTGGAAAATTCATACCATGGCAAGTTGTAACAATAAGTATTGACGGGAAAATTATGGAGTAAAGTCAGCAACCACCAGTTCAACTGGTGGTTTGCTATAGCCCCTCTATTAAGCCTCCCTGCACTTCTCATATGCAAAAAGTGCTGCACCAAGCGCTCCGCAAAGCTGTGCCTCATCGCAAATATACAGCTTTGCGCCTAGCTTTTCTTCAAGTGCATTTGTGATGCCTTTGTTCTTTGCCACTCCGCCGGTCATCATATACTCTCCCGGATTATCCTGCCCAAGCCTTGCTGCAAGTGCGCCTACCTTTGAAGCTACAGACATGTTTAGTCCGTGGATAATATCAGAAACAGCCTTGTTCTGTGCCACCAGCGATACTACCTCAGACTCTGCAAAAACTGTACACATGCTTGAAATCACAATGTTTTCCTTCCACTCAAGTCCCATGGTGCTCATCTCCTCAAGTGAAAGTCCGAGTGTCCTTGCCATCATCTCCAGAAAACGTCCGGTTCCTGCCGCACATTTATCGTTCATCAGGAAATTCTTCACAGCACCATTTTCATCTATACTGATTGCCTTTATATCCTGTCCACCTATGTCAATAACTGTGCGCACGTTGGAATTCAGATAATGCGCTCCCTTTGCATGGCATGTATCTCTGTGATGCTGTCATCGCCGCTGTTGATGTATGCACGTCCATATCCTGTTGTTACAATCCTTACAATATCATCATTTGATATACCGGCCTTTTCTACAGCCTTCTCAAGACTCTTTTCGGCGCTCATCATAGCGCCGCCACCTGTCGGGATAATCATTGTCGATTTAATTTTTCCATCCTGATCCAGTATCACCACGTCGGTGCTTGTTGAGCCGCTGTCAATTCCTGCTACATAGTAGACTCCTGATTCCATCCTTCTTCTTGCCTCCTCGCTTATGCCTTTTGTAGGTCCATGTCATCTGAGCCCTCTATTGTCTCTGCAAATGCCTGTATTCTTGTCAGAAGCTGCCCGGCACTTTGGCTTGTAAAATCCGTCTCAAGCTTTAAAAGAGGCACCTTAATATTATTCTTTATGCTTGCATACTCAAAGCCATAGTAATCGCAAAACTTTATCGTGTGATATATGATGCCCTTAAGGCTTGGGTCTAAAAAGAGCTGGTTTCTTCTTGTATTATTGTTCATTCTGGCACATGGCATCTGTCCGAGCAGACTCTCTGCATATGCTAAAAAGAGAGCCTCATCATCCATATTTCTAAGATCCTTCTGTAAAATAATGAGATTTCTGCCGGATGTGCATGTCATATTTTCCACATCCATCTGCATATTTTCACGTATTGTCTTCTCAAGAATACTGCTCACATGCACACCCATAAGACCTATGTATGGCTTGCGCTCAGATTCAGGTTTTGCAAACGACTTTATAAAAAGCTCCCTGTCGAATGTCCTGTGCGAATATCTCTCATACGCATTCTTCAAACGAAGAATTGACTGTGCAAATTTTATGTTCTCACACTCGTTATCCTCATGAGGCAGATCAAGCATATACAGGAATTTGCATTTCTTTGTATTCTCTATGATATCATAGACTCTGCGCATTGAATCACAGCAGTTCACTAGCACAAGCTCCTCTACCTTGCCCTCGAGCACAGCCTGTATGACTGATTTGCCGAATCCGCAGAGATTCGCATGAGCTATCTTATCTGATTTATCGAAATTCTCCGGCATCTCCTCAAGCACAGCACATTCCTGCCCAAAGCCCTTAAACAGCTCTACCGGAGCATATTTACAAACATAATGTATCATCTGTTTTCCACTTCCTGAAATTGTTTTATAGTAAATATCCACACACCGCACGCAATAACCGGTGTATTATTTCTAATTACGTTCCTGCTCTGTAAGCATCTCCACAAATGCCTGAAGCCTTGTGGAAATCTGTCCGTCACTGGCATTGGCCGGGTTACAGCCGTCTCCGTCTAAAACCATGGTTGGAAGCCCTTCACACTCGAGTGAACGCTTTATAAGGCTTGATGCACCGATTGTATTCTTGCAGCCCCAGTGTGCAAAAAGCACTGCACCGTCTGCTCCAACTGTGTCGGCAAGCTCCTTTGCCTCCTCTATTCTCTGATTCACGCTGCCATTATAAATGCAGTAAACCATTTTTTCGGCAAGTGCCTCGTAAGGATCATCCGACTCCATGCTTCTGAAACCATCCGCTATAAAATCGCTTGCGCTGATATGGATTGTATCACTGTAATTGAACACATCCTTCACTGCATCCTGCAAAAACGGCATGGTGTGCATCCAAAGTACATGAAAGCCATCTCCTGCCGGTGCACGTCTCACATCATCTCTCAGAAGCTGTGTATATCTGACTGATTCATCAGTTCCTGCAAGCAGATGACACATGAAAAGCGCATACAGCTCATTTGTGAGAGTTGACGCAATATCATGTCCTTTTCTCAGGTGAAGCTGCCTGTAATAATTATTTGATGCAATTTTGCTCTTGTCCACAGCCTTTTTCACAGACTCCTCTGTGATTTCTCTGCCTGTGACATCCTGTAAAAAATTCTTAAGCTCCCTAAGCTGCTTTGCCACATACATAACAGAGTCATAATTCTTCTCATATGGAACATCTATATAAAAGCTTGGTATTTCATAACGCTCCTTTAGATACGGAAATGTCATCATATTGCCATCGCATGCCAGGTTTGTATACACCATGCACTTTGGCTTTGGCACTATACCATTTAATGCTGCGCCCAGAAAAACCCTGTGATACGAGCACATAGTTTCCGGAAAACCTTCCTTCTCAGTCTGTCTGAGAAAGGCCTGCTCGCATTTAGTTCCTGCAATAAAGCACGATAAGGCCTCAACCGAATACGGTGTGAGACCTGCCGCCGTCAAAAGCTCACCCGGTACAAAAATACTGACCATAGCGGCATTTTCAGGCTTTGCAAGTGCCTGTATGATATTATTCATGACAACCTTTGCCACATACTGCCCTGACATTGGAAGCTTTCTGTCCGGAAATAATGCTAATCTTTTTTCCTGTAATCTATATCCTGCAAGTAAAAGCTTCCTTGCCCTGACAGGATCTTTTTCTGCTGTCTCGCCTACTTTTGCTCCAAATCTATCTACTATACTCATCTGATATTTCAGCTCTTTTCTTTATTCAATATATATAAATATTCTGTTTAACCATAACTATTATAAGCAATTATTGCACAAAAAGTAAACTCTCATTTTAGCTATTATTTTCACTATAAACTATTGTCAGATATCCTTTTGCCTCGGTAAGCTCATCGAGCCCCCTGTATACACGCTCCGACTCCATGCCACAATTGGTCACACCATACACTGTCATGTCAGCTTTTTCGTCTGTATCTGTCCCGCCATTGGCCGCTGTGCGAAGCACCTCTATCAGCTCTGCAAGCTTCTTTCCGGATTTCATGTATACACAGGTTCCACCATAGCCCACAGTATCCCTCACATCATACGAAGCCGGTATGATATGTATCTCATCCATCATCTCACCAAGCGAAATGCCAAGCCGCGCTGCAGCTGCACAAAACGACGGCACACCGCTTATCATCACTGCCGTAAAACCTGCCTGCATGACACGCTTATGGATATACATATATGTCGAATACACGCTTGGATCGCCGATTGTAAGCATTGCCACATTTTCCCATCTTCAAGCACATTAACTATGTCACAGTATATCTTATTGTGTGATATAGTAAGCTTTTCCTTGTCCTTTATCATGGGAAACGGAGTGCACATAATATGTTTTTTCTCTATCTCCGGTAAAACAGCCTGCACTATGCTGTACGCATAGCATTCCTCTTTTGAAACTGCAGGGATTGCAATTATATCACATGCTTTTATCGTATTAATAGCCTTTAAAGTCATAAGCCCGGGATCTCCCGGACCTACACCGATGCCATATAACACACCAATATTATTTTTATTGTCATCCCCGGCTCTTTCTATCTGCTTGTCCATCTTTATAATTTCCTGCTTTCTATACCACATTTACAAGTAATGCATTCCTAACAAAATCATCACAAATCGATATCATATATTCTTCTTGTATCAATTACCGTCTCTGCACCATTATCATCCACAACTATCATCAGGTGCCCTATGCTATCAAGCTTTTTAAGATACCCTGTCACATGCTCATAGCTGCCACCCTCCTTGTGCTCATCCGGCACAAAATATGTCACCTCAAAATAATTCTCTGCCATGGTGTTTATGACATTTTCGTCATATAAACTGTCTGAATTTAAATTACGCTTTCTATAAAGCATCATGAGCTCATTCATTTTCTCATCAAGCTCTCTTTTTTTGTCCTCATCAGGCTCATGCCACTTTTTTGTCAGCCTCGCTGTCTCTGCAATAGCCTCCTCATGACCTGTAAGTGCCGCAAAAGGTGCAAACTGTGCTGAGCGGTCCCATATAGACATCTGCGGATGTACCTTTGACACATGATGTGGTAAATCTATAATATCATCATATTTTCCCATGCCATGCTCCTTATATACTTTTTCGTAACTATTATAAACCACTAAGAAAAATCCGATTAAGAACCACAACGGTTGCTGCTATGCCTTGTGTCCGCCAATCTGATTGTTCCTTGAAATAGTTGTGGCACCCTCCTCAAGATTCATTCCCTTTAGCATGGCATTCTTTCCATATTTCTTCTTGACGGAAATCATAGCCTCCTGAAGCTTTCTCTCCTTGGAAAGTGCCTCATCCTCTTTCTGCTTTTCCTTAGCCCTCGCCTGATAATCTGTAAATAAATCAAGCTGCTCAAACTGCTCACTTTCCTGCACCTTGCTCTCATCACAGACCCTGTTTGCCACCACAGTAATCCTTCGTGTCAGAAGAGAAGGATCTATGATACGGTCATAAAGCTCCATCACAGCATCCATGATGATGCGCGTGGATGACGTATAACGCCCTAAATTTGCTGTACCATGTGCATGCTTTGGAACCTTTCTGCCGTATCGGTCTATGGTAATCTCACCTGTATAATCTCTGTTTGTACCTTTCTTACCGCCAATACTGTCTCTGCCTTTATTATTTACTACGTGGTCATAATTATTGCCTGAAAAGCTATCAGCCTTATTAGACAGATTTGCAATATCATACCCTATAGTGAGTACTATCTGGTCTGTAACCAGCCTCTTATCTACCAGATCAAGCACAAGAAGGTCCGTCATCTCACGCACAATAAGCTTTGTCTTCTCATAATCATACGGCTCCTGAAGCACCTGCCCTGAGCTGATGCTGTTGGTCTGCGGTCTGTATGCCTTGATATCTGCTATCGTAACAGGCTCATACCCCCATGCATGATCTATAAGAAGCTCTGCATTGATGCCAAACATCTTATACAGCTTTTCCTCATTGTAAAAATCATTCGAACCGCCTGTTGAGCACCTGGCCACATCTCCCATTGTATACATGCCGGCTGCCTCGAGCTTTTTGGCATAACCTGCTCCCACTCTCCAGAAATCGGTAATCGGCCTGTGGTCCCATAGCTTTCGCCTATAGCTATTCTCATCAAGCTCTGCTATACGCACTCCTCGCTCATCAGGCATGGCATGCTTTGCCATAATATCCATGGCTATCTTGCACAGATACAGATTGGTACCAATGCCGCAGGTTGCCGTGATACCGGTATCCTTAAGGACATCGTCTATCATCTTAGACGCAAGCTCCCTTGCCGTCATATGATAAGTGCGAAGATAGTGTGTCACATCCATAAAAACCTCATCTATCGAATAAACACTGATATCCTCAGGTGCGATATACTTAAGATAAATATTGTATATGCGTGTACTGTAATCCATATACAAAGCCATACGCGGCGGTGCAACAATGTATGTCAGCTCATACTCAGGATGTGCGTCAAGCAGATTCGCATTATATGATGCATAATCAAAGCCTGCCATCGTGCTTTCTGTTATATCATTTTCTGTTGCATATTTTTTTCTTTCATCCACTGTCCCGGCAGCATGCCCACTCGCCATAAGCTTCGACAGACGCAGCTTGTTTACCTCCTTCACACGCTGTACCACCTCAAAAAGGCGCGCTCTGCCGGTATGCCATATGCCTTAAGAGCCGGCGATACTGCAAGACAGATAGTCTTCTCCGTGCGGGTTGGATCTGCCACGACCAGATTAGTGGTCAGAGCATCCTTTCCCCTCTCTCTGCACTCTACTGATGCATAAAATGATTTTAAATCTATTGCCACATAAATGTGCTCTTCATTATGCTTTTCCATATTATAATTTTACATGGATTATGTTTAAATGTCAAGAACATATGTTTGTATGTATAAATTATTGTCACCACATAAGAAAATGCCGCTACAGCACGGTTTAATGTATCTGCAAGCCTTACGCAGTCACTTAGTGGCTGTTAGAATTATATCCGCACACAACAATGCCCCGCCAAGGATGGCGGGGCAAGGCGTTATATGCCATGGACGGCATGTAAAAGCCGGTTGTGTCATGGTCTATAACAAACTGAATATATAATTCTTACAGCCTCTTAGTGACGCAGTACCGGCTTACGGATGCATTAAACTGTGCTGTAGTGGCATTTTCGTACTATAACCACTATGAATCACTAAGCTTTAAACACTACACTACAAGGAAGAACTTCACAAGGAAAAGAAGCGAAATAGCATAAGTAAGGATTGAAACCTCCTTTGCTTTTCCTGTAAAGACCTTGAGTACGGTATATGTGATAAGTCCAAGACCTATACCATGTCCGATAGATCCTGAGATAGGCATTGCAATAAGCATGAGTGCCACCGGAGCAACCTGTGAGAGATCCTCGAAATCCACCTTCTTAAGACCTCCAAGCATCAGGATACCTACATAGATAAGTGCTGATGATGTTGCTGCGGCAGGAATGATTGCTGCAAACGGTGCAATAAAGATGCATGCAAGGAACAGAATACCTGTTGTAAAAGCTGTAAGACCTGTTCGTCCACCGGCCTCTACACCTGATGCAGACTCAACAAATGTTGTTACGGTAGATGTACCTGTTACAGCACCAACCATTGTGGCAACTGAATCTGAAATCAAGGCCTCCTTCATATTTGGCATATTTCCCTCTTTGTCAACCATTCCTGCACGTGATGCAGTACCAACGAGTGTTCCGATGGTATCAAACATATCAATAATACAGAATGTGATGATGAGTGAAACTGCTGTAAACCATCCAATGCTGATGAAATCCTTGAAATCAAACTTGAACAGTGTAGTATCAGCCATATCCTTAAACTGTGGCACAAATGAAGCAGTTGCAAGTGATGCAAATGGATTTGTTCCGAAGAAGATAGCTTCTCCTGCCCAGTAAACCACGCAGGCTGCAAGCATACCAAAAAGTACTGCTCCGTTGACACCCTTGTGAGCTAAAATAATGATAACAAAAAGTCCGATGAACATAGTCACAACAGTGAGCACCATTGAAGAATATCCATCTGTCATATTTGTTTTGGCAAGTCCCGGTGTGAGTGCACCGAAGAAATCCTTCATCACATAAAATGGTCCACCATCCTTTGAGTAAACACCGGCATTTGAGCCAAAGCCGATATTTAAAAGCATAAGACCGATAGCCGGTGAAATGCCCATGCGGACACCATAAGGAATAGCATCTACTATCTTGTCACGGATATTGAATATTGAAAGTATGAAGAATAAAATACCCTCAATAAGGATGATACACAGTGCAGCCTGGAATGAATCAACATATGACAGGCCTGTGATGCTTACGATATTGGCAACTACTACAGCAAAGAAGCTGTTAAGTCCCATACCCGGAGCCAGTGCAAATGGCTTGTTGGCAAGAAATGCCATGACAAACATACCGACTGCCGAAGCAATACATGTTGCCAGGAATACTCCGTTCCATAGTGCTTTTGTTCCCTCAGCACCAAATCCGGTGAGGAGGTTTGGGTTAAGAGCAATGATATATGCCATGGTCATGAATGTTGTCAGACCGGCAAGAATCTCTGTCTTGACCGTTGTGTTGTTTTGTTTGAGTTTGAAGATTTTCTCTAACATTTTTCTTCCTTTCCTTTTATCTTTTTTGCAGCTGTTATCCGCTTTTCCTGCTACAGACGCCTGTTAATAGCTGCATTATATAAAAATTGTGAATCACAATTGATTCCTTGTTTTTTCCACGAACTCACTCGTGAAAACATCAAGTGTAACCGGCTTTGAATAGAAATAGCCCTGAATAATATTACAGCCAAACTGCTGTAATAGCCTTACCTGCTCCTCATTCTCTGCCCCCTCGGCAACACACTCTATGCCAAGCTCATTAATCATGGATATGAGGTGCTTTAACATAATCCTGCTCTTCTCATTGCTCTCGAGATTCTTGACCAGGGAACGGTCAATTTTAGCAATGCTGAACGGAAACTTAAAGAGCATCTCAAGATTTGAGTACTTCGTGCCAAAGTCATCCATCGAAAGACGAAAGCCCATTGAAATCAGCGACTGCGCGATATTATTTATCAATACAATATCCATATCACCAACAGACTCTGTTATCTCTATCTGAACAAGCCCCTCCGGGAGATCATACCTGTTCATTATCTCCTTCACCTGATCCAGGAGGTCTGCATATTCCAGTGTATTTTTTGAAAAATTCACAGATACCGGAACCACTCTCCTGTCACTTATACAGCGAAGCTTCTGCGCCTTGCATACCTCATCAAGTACAAATAAATCAATAAGATGCGAGCATCTGTTTTCTTCTAAAATCTCGATAAAATGAATTGGTCCTACAACACCATGAGCCTCATCAAAAAATCTGATAAGGGCCTCCGCCCCGACTGTGATGCCTGTTCTTGAATCAACCTTCGGCTGATAATACACCATGAAGCTTCCCTTTTCAATCTCAGAAACCACGTCCTTAAATACCTTATTTCTCATTATACTGTCAAGACTCTTAAGCTTTGCGTCCTTTTCAATATCATACATTAAGCGAACCTCTGAGAGCTGCCTTGCTATGTCGGGCTTGTCCGTCCAACTAAAGCCTGTCGATACTGAGAAATCCAGATCATCAAGGCTTTCCCTTACTATCCTGACAAGTCCCATAAATGATTTTTTATCAATATCCTTGCAAAAAACAACTATCTCATCCTGCTCGTACCTGTATATATCATAGCCTGTAAAAACGCCACTGATCACATCTGCAACCATCCTAAGACGCTCATTTCCTGCCGCATATCCAAATTTATCATTTATATCTGAAAGCCTTATGATATCTGATGCAAATACTCCCATTGAGCTGCAGTCATACTCCACATAACTCTCTCCGAGATTGTTAAAGGTTTCCCTCTTTCTTAAGCCCGTAACCTGGTCAAAATTGAGCCTGTACTCATACTCAGCCTTGCCTTCTCATAAAACAGACTATTCGATATTGAAATGCCAATCATATCAATCAAATCCATACTTCCTGAATTGGCTCTTGGATTCATAACCGCGATGGCACCAAAGCATTGTTCTGCTTTGTTTAGCAGAACCGCAGATGTAGACCATATTCTGACATCAGCCATACGCTTGAATAAATCCCTGTATTCACCCTCAATTGACTGAATATCACTTATAAACACACGACCGGCGTCATTAAAAAGAGCGAGGAAATCTACAATTGCACCTCTTGACACAGATTCTGTAACCACCTTTGCCATAATCTTGGCACTTGGTATATGTATCTCCTCAATTGTGTCCCACGCACTCTCTCCATTATAAATGACAACCACACAATCTGCATTATAAAACTCTCTAAGCAGCCGTAAATAGTTCCTATACCCCAAGCCTTCGGTGGTATCATTAATAGCATCAATGAAATTCTGCATAAACGACCTGTAGTTGATTATCCGTCTCATAACAGCATTCAGCTTTGACTCATCACTCAAATCTATCATCATGAGCAGTCTATAGCCATTATAATCCTTATGATTCAGCTTGATTATAAGCTTCTTTTCGCCTAACAGCTTTGCAACTATATTGTCGGGATGATCCTTTCCTGAAAAAACCGACACTCTGTTTCCCTGCTCTTTTTCCGTAAAAACAAATCAATGAACCCATCATCAAACGGCTTTGAAATAAATTCATCAATCTGAGATGCTGTCATAACGCTTGAATTTCTGATAGCCTTGTTGACAAATACTATTCTACGGCTCTCCTCATCTACTGCAAGTATATAGTCCGGCATTTCATCATACGAGAATATCTCCATATCTGACAGCTTACAGGATACATCTGTATTGGAAGGAGCGCAGGAATTATGCGGAACGGTTATACCATTTTTCCTGATAGAATCGAAAAACGATATGCGATTCTTTCCCTGCCTCTTTGAGTAATACATAGCCTGATCCGCCTCATAGTACAGATCCTTAAAGGTCAGCTCTCTGTCATCGCCTGTAGTCATGCCGATTGATGCAGAATACTCCATATCAAAGATAATATTCTTCAGTCTGCCTGACAGCTTTACGCAGAATTCGTCCACAGCATCACTGTCCTCTAATCCAAATACAATCGCTGCAAACTCATCACCGCCAAGCCTGCCAACTATACCATTGGCTCCAACTGCTTCCTTAAGCACCTGTCCTGTCTGGCTTAATACCCTATCCCCCACATTGTGTCCCAAGGTGTCATTTACTATCTTGAAATCATCCACATCAAGCATCACAAATAAAAGCTTTGTTCCCTTTTGCCTGATAAGTGATGTACATTTATTCTCAAATGCAAGGTGATTGTATGTGCCTGTCAGCGAGTCCAAAAGCCCCTTTTCATCTCTGATATCAAACATTACTCCAACTACCATACATACCTTTTTATCCAAATCAGGTATGCTGACCATGTACATCTCAACCGGCCTGCTCTTGCCATCCTCTGATATAAAACTAAGCTGGAATGCAGTACGCATAGGCCGAAGCAGACATTTATCAAGCTGCTTTTTGAAGCATTCGATGCTGTCTTCCGGACACTCTGACATGTATGTGTCAATATTTTGTTTAAAAAGTGGATATGCTGTCTCCTGAGCCGGAAAAGAGTTGACAATTTTGAAAATATATGCCTCATCATCTTCCACATAGTACTCAAACATGCGCTCATGATTGTTTTCTGCAACAATCTTCATCAGCTCATAGTAAGCCTCTGTTATTCTATCTGTAATTCTTCTCCCTCTGTTACGCTTATCTGCCATGTGGAAACCCCATTATCTACATATTCATAAACTTTACTTCAAATTAAATTCTCATCAGAGCTTTTCAATTTCCTCAAATACTCTGTCAGCCACCTGCGGCAGCTCAGAGAATTTGCGAATAGCAGGCACATCGTCATCTATTGTGCCAAACCCGTATGCTGCATGGATGAACTTTACTCCTGCCTTTTTGCTGGAATTGTAATCTCCCTGTATGTCTCCGACATACACTGCCTCATCTATATTATTGCGCTCTACAATAAGCTTTATGTTTTCTGACTTCTCAAGCTCATTGTTGCCGTAGCACTCAGTATCTTTAAAAAACCTGCCAAGTCCGTGGTACGCAAAAAAAGACTCTATATAACCACGCTGACAATTGCTGACTATATAAAGGTCATAGTTTTCTGACAGCTCATCAAGTGTCTTTTCCACATCAGGATAAAGCTCTCCTCCGTGAGCGGTCAGGTAATCATTTTCTTCCCTATAGCATACATTAATTAACTCATCTCTGCAAGTACAATTAGGAAAGATAATGGATGCCAGTACATCCATTGTCTTTCCCATTACTGAATACATGTCTTCTTTTGTGATAGGTGCTCTCTCATAGCCATAATCTGCTATGGCCTTATTCCATGATTTTGCCACATTCTCTGCAGAATCCCAGAGAGTTCCATCCATATCAAAAATAATACCCTTATGCTTCATCTATTGCCTTTCCGATATCATGTCTCATGTATTTATTATCAAACTGTACCCACTCTGTTGCCTCGTAAGCCTTGGCTCTGGCCTCCTTGAGTGTGGCACCTGTTGCAGTGATACCAAGCACACGTCCTCCGTTTGTGACGATATTGCCGTCAGCATCAAATTTGGTGCCGGCATGATAGCAGTAATAATCCTCTTTGCCGTCAAACTTCTCAAACCCTGTTATCTTAAAGCCCTTCTCATACTTGACAGGATATCCGTCTGATGCCAGAACTACGCATACGCATGCATTGTCCTCAAACTGCAAATCTATTGTGTCAAGAGTTCCGTCTACACAGGCCTCCATCACATCAATGATATCATTCTTCATACGAGGAAGCACAACCTGAGCCTCAGGATCTCCGAATCTCGCATTGTACTCAAGCACCTTTGGTCCATCCTCTGTGAGCATGAGTCCGAAGAAAATTACTCCTGTAAAAGGTCTGCCCTCTTTAGCCATAGCATCTACAGTTGCCTGATAAATATACTTCTTGCAGAAATCATCGACCTCTTTGGTATAGAACGGACTAGGTGAGAAATTGCCCATGCCGCCTGTATTAAGACCTGTATCTCCATCGCCTGCACGCTTGTGATCCTGCGCAGATGACATAATCCTGATAGTCTTTCCATCTACAAATGAAAGCACAGAAACCTCGCGGCCTGTCATGAACTCCTCAACTACCATGGTGTTTCCGGCTGTTCCGAACTTCTTGTCCTCCATGATGGTTCTGACACCCTCTTTTGCCTCCTCAAGAGTATTACAGATAAGTACACCCTTTCCGAGAGCAAGTCCGTCTGCCTTTAAAACGATAGGGAACTTTGCTGTCTCTAAATATTTAAGAGCCTCTTTTGCATCAGTAAAATTCTCATATGCCGCAGTAGGGATATTATACTTTTTCATGAGATCCTTTGAAAATGCCTTTGAGCCCTCAAGAATAGCTGCATTCTTCTTTGGTCCGAAGCACTTGAGCCCTGCCTTTTCAAACTCGTCAACGATACCTCCTACAAGCGGATCATCCATACCGATGATTGTAAAATCAATGGCATTATCCTTTGCAAATGATACGAGCTTATCAAATTCCATCGCACCGATTGGCACACACTCTGCAAGTGCTGCGATACCTGCATTGCCCGGTGCACAGTATATCTTGTCAACGCGTGGGCTCTTTGCAACAGCCCTGCATATTGCATGCTCTCTTCCGCCGCTTCCTACTACTAATACCTTCATTTTTGCCTCCTATACCTAAGCTATATATAAGCTTTTCATTGTCCGGTAATCATAATCTGTCTGTGGTTACATACTAATTACCAACAGCACTGTCATTACTTCTCATCTATAATAACATGTCCGTCTTCTACTGACACCCTGCCATTTGCTATCAGATCGATAGCATGCGGCATGATTTTCCACTCAGCCTGCTCCATAACTCTGCGCTGGAGCACCTCAGGTGTGTCGCCCTGCTTTACCTCGACTGCCTTCTGTAAAATAATAGGACCTGTGTCTGTGCCTTCATCCACAAAGTGGCAGGTGGCACCTGTCACTCTCACACCGCGTGCAAGCACTCCCTCATGCACCTTAAGACCATAGTAGCCTGTACCGCAGAAGGATGGTATGAGCGATGGATGGATATTTATGATTCTGTTTCTGTACTGCTTTATCATCTCAGGCGGAATCACTACCAGAAAGCCTGCCAGTACGACTAAATCCACATGATATGAGTTAAGCTGCTTTAAAAAATCCTCATTGAAGGCAGCTCTGTTTTCATAGCTCTTTGGTGAGATACACACTGCCTTTATTCCTGCCTTTTTAGCTCTCTCAAGGGCATATGCATCTGCGTTGTTGCTTATAACAACCTCTATCTGTGTGTTTGTAATTGTTCCGTTATCTATTGCATCTATGATGGCCTGAAGATTGGTACCGCCACCAGATACACATACTGCAATTTTCATTCTTTTTCCTCACAAAGCCGTATACGTAATTATACGAGATCTACACCCTTCTCGCCGTCAATAATCTTTCCGACTACATATGGTGTATCTCCGGCAGACTTCATAGCCTCCATAGTCTTGTCCACGTCTGCAGGGTCAACTGCGACAATCATTCCAAGTCCCATGTTGTAGGTATTGTACATCATCTGCTCCTCGACATTTCCCTCTCTTGCCATCATTGTAAAGATTGGTGGAACAGGGTAGCTGTTTTTCTCAACTACGGCACGCTTGCCATCGATGAGCATACGTGGAATATTCTCATAAAAGCCACCGCCTGTGATATGACTGCAGGCCTTTACTGTGACTCCTGCATCCTTTACAGCCTTAAGAGCCTTTACATAGATTCTTGTAGGGGCAAGAAGTGCCTCTCCAAGTGTAGTGCCAAGCTCCTCATGATATGTATTTAATGTTTCCTTGTCCATCTTGAAAATCTTTCTGACAAGTGAAAATCCATTTGAGTGTACGCCTGTGGATGCCATTCCGATAAGTACATCACCATCCTTTAAACTCTCGCCTGTGATGATGTCCTTTCTGTCCACCACACCAACTGCAAAGCCTGCAAGGTCATACTCGTCCTCAGGCATAAGACCCGGATGCTCTGCTGTCTCGCCACCAACGAGTGCACAGCCTGACTGCTTACAGCCCTCTGCCACACCGCTTACGATTGTAGCAATCTTCTCCGGATAGTTCTTGCCACATGCTATATAATCAAGGAAAAATAATGGCTCACCGCCTGCACATGCCACATCATTTACGCACATGGCAACTGCATCGATTCCGATTGTATCATGCTTGTCCATGATGAAAGCAAGCTTTACCTTGGTTCCGCATCCATCTGTTCCCGATAAAAGCACCGGATCCTCCATATCCTTGATGGAAGCAAGTGAGAACGCTCCTGAGAAGCCTCCGAGACCACCTAACACCTCCGGTCTCATAGTCTCCTTTACATGCTTTTTCATAAGCTCTACTGACTTGTAACCTGCCTCGATATCAACACCTGAATTCTTGTAATCCATTATTGTTCCTCCTAATAATCTGCAATTCGTTCAATACCTATAGTATACCTTCATAGTGCCAAATTTTCCAATTATATATTGTAATTATTCTTATTAGTTTTACTAATATAATATATCTTTTATAGAAATAATACTTATAATTTATTTAACGGATTATATTGACATCAGACATTCATCGTCCTACACTATCCATGCAAATAAATATCAGGATTTACATGACAAGCTGTCAAATCACAAAGGAGAACAAGAATGCTTAAACAGATAAAAAATTTTCTGATAATGACTCTCAGTATCACCATTATGGCAATCGGTGTATACTATTTCAAGTTCCCAAACAACTTTACCTTCGGTGGCGTAACCGGTGCCGCAGTTGTTTTTGCGAAGATAACGCCGCTCTCGGCAAGTATGTTTTCTACTATTGTGAACATGCTTCTGCTTGTAGTGGGCTTTTTCTTCCTTGGCAAAGGCTTTGCTATTAAGACCACCTATGCCACAATACTTTTGTCTGTTGAGCTCCTGGTGCTTGAAAAGCTTGACCCGCTCACTCATCCGCTCTCAAACGAGCCAATGCTTGAGCTGATTTTTGCCATCGCTCTTCCTGCAATCGCATCTGCACTGCTTTTCTATGTAGGTGCTTCAAGTGGCGGAACCGATGTCATCGCCATGATTGTAAAAAAATATGCACATGTAGAAAATATCGGCATGGCTTTATTTCTCACCGACCTCGTCATGATTATAATTGCATGCTTTGTGTTTGACATAAAGACTGCTCTGTATTCATTTGTCGGACTTGTTGTGAAATCATTTATGATTGATGCAATCATCGAAAATATCATGCTCAGAAAATCCATAATGCTCATCTGCGATGACAAGGATGTGATATGCGATTACATTACCAACACTCTGGAGAAGAGCGCCACATATGTGGAGGCCAGAGGTGCCTACACCGGTGAGAAAAACTATATTGTTTTCAGCACACTCACAAAGAAGCAGGCTGTGGAGCTTAGAAGCTTCATACATCAGAATAAGCTGCATGCTTTTATGTCTGTGATGAGCACCAGTGAAGTATTTGGTAAGGGATTTTCTTCTCTGTAAATTCATTAGAAATCTTCCCTTACCTGTACTTCAGGCTGTATCCGTCCTTCTTCCATAAAATCATCAGAAAACATATCCAGACTACTAAGCAATCCAGCCCATTCATTATCCTTCGCTATAAGAAAAAACATAACAGCCCCCCTATTTCATTTAGTCTATAATTTTGAATAAACTGCATCGTTTCTGGAAAGAAGATATACACAATACTGATTCATGCTGATACCTTCCCTCTTAGAATGTTCTGCAAGGGAACGATGAAGACTTCGTGGAATTCTAAGTTTAAACTGTCCAGAATAATCCTCTAAGCTGTCCGGCTCATGGATTTCAATACCATCTTCCATAGCAGCTTCTAACCATGCTTTCTTGGCATCTAAAGCGTTTGCGACAGCGGATTCTACTGTTTCTCCGCAGGTAATACATCCCGGGAGCTCCGGAAATGAAACCACAAAACCACCCTCATCCTTATCCTCTACAATTTCCATACGATAATTCATTGTAAAATAATCATTCAGCGTTTTCATCATTCACCGCCTCACTTTCCACAATCTGTTTTACCATCTCAACATACACTTTTTTGATAGGTTCATGCTTCGGTATCGTAATCGGTTGACATCCGGCTTTTCTGAACGTGTAATGACTGCTTCCGCCTTTGGGGCATTCATTACATATCCATAGCTTTCCAATACCTTACGCAATTCATCAAACCGGAGATCTTTTGATAAAGCACATATTCTCGTTAATAGTTTATCCCATTTTGACATTTTGAATACCTCCTATCTATATTATACGTGGTATCACATTTGGTGTCAATGACGTTTATTAAAAGAATTTTGCATGACCGTTTTTGTAGTTACATACTTGCAAACCAACCACTTCTTTTCCGTCCCAGTTTTATTTCAAAAACCACTGAATTTATTCATATTCTTGTCTAAATGTTGATAGAAATTTGATAACGTCATTTTCCTCTGATTCAGTAAATTTTCCACTTTCAGCTTCTGCTACTACCGCATAAGTACCTCCATAATAATTCCATGAGCACTCTTCATATACTCCTCCGCCTCCCTTAAATGTGGTCTTACCCAAATAACTTTCCGGAACAACCGCGTAATAAGTTGGTCCATCAAATTCCTGTTCACCTTCATCGCTAAGACCATCTTCTATAGCAATAACCTTGATTTTTGCAACACAAAACTTTCCCAAATCATCCTCATTGCCTTCGGTTTCCATACGAAAATCACAATCTGCAACCTTATCCACGCTTGCAGTTTGCAAATCATATCCACCTCCATAATATTGAGAAAATTGTTCCGCATAGTGCCAAAATATAATTTCAGCACCATTGCGATCCTCTATCTTTTCCTGTCTATACTCTGTCCATTCACCAATATCTATATACTTCCAGTTTACTGAATAATCATATGCAAACAGTATTTTTGGTTTTTCCCTTCTTCCAAGAGTATAAAATGTTTCACCAAGTTCAGTATTTTCCTGTTCACTCTCGGTAGCCACTTCTGTCTCTTTTGTACTGTATACATTATTTTCTGTATCAACACCTGAATGAGCTTCTGAAGTATTATTTGAATTTACTTTTGTGCTTCCACAGGCAGTTAAGAGACTGATGCATACAAGCAGAATAGTAAATGATAATTTATTTTGATACTTTAAATGTTGCAGAATCATGACCTATTCCTTCCATTATTTCGTCATTTATTTTAATAAAGGCTCTAATATTGACCTTATCCGTTGATAGCACTCTTTCCGGCTTTGAAATCCACTCTCCTGCTTCAAGATTCAGCATTAAAGTTTCTTTATCTATTGTTCCCGAAAAACTATAGCTGCCCGGCTGTGTATATTTGTCTATTCTATCAGGTGTATAGCTATAAGAGCCCGACACCTCATCGCCATTTACCTCTGAAATATTAAGAGATACTGTTCCACTACTTCCGGCAGCCGTGTAATTTCCAGTCCACTCACCTGTAATATCAAGATTTTCTAATTTTGCGTTAGTCTCAATTGATGGTTCATTCCAACCGCTACTGTAGGTAAATGTTAATTCCATTTCCACAGAAAATGTAACATATTTTTTAGTTAGTGTTGCACTGCATTTAACAGTCTGTATGGTTCCCTTCGCTCCCGAAGACTGTTCTTTTATTTTAAAATTACTTATCTCCGATTCTGTCATAGGTATTTTCTGAACTGTAGAATCACTTATTATCGAAACTAAACCTGAACCATTTGACTTATTACCATATTGAAAAGATTGTTTCGTAATATAGCTTAATATTGATTTTTCTGAGGTATCAAGCTTTTTGTCTTCTTTGACTTCAGATGTTACATTAGATGCGTTGGTTACACCTTTAAAATTCCACTCTTTATCAAAACTATATTCAACAATTAAGTTTCCCTTTGCTTTTTCTACTGCACCATCTAAAGTGATATCAACAGTTATTTTATCTCTTTTGTTTTTCAAGTCTGTTTCCTGCTTGGCTATCGATAAATCACTGATTTCACCTTTTTCTATCTCCCATTCCTCATTTTTAAGCTTTATTACTTCACCTACAAGATCTGATTCTATGACTTTTTTACTTACTCCTTTAAGAGGCGTAATTTTCCACTCTGAATTTATATTTACTTGAACGTTTGCCAACTCCCATTCCTTAGATTTTTTATATATTGCATTCACTTGTTTTTCATATGATATATCATTCTTTTCTGTTTTTACTGTACAATATAGCGTATATGAATCATCATTACTTTCAGAATTATCAATTTTTACCGAATCAATTTTTTCCCCGCCGGATTTCAAATTTTCATTTTCAAAAGACTTCAAGTCTTCCGTTACTTTTTTTCATCCGGCTTACTAGAACATCCCGACAGCATAAATGCCATACATACAGTCAATAATATTATCTTTACTAATATTTTTTTCATTTTTTATTTCCCCCTTTTTAATATAAATGTGAATAATAGTCCAATATCGGAACTCTTTTTTCAATCAACAAATTTCCCACTGCTTCCTCAATATCTGCTCTCTTATACCCTTTTGGAATATTTTTTAACGGAAATATCAACACAAAGTCCCTATTCCACTCTTTTCCAAGCTTATGAATCAATATTCCTGATGAATTGTGAAGCCATGTCTCTTCATAGCTTTTTGAGTAAGGATTGTATACGTTGTGTTTTCTATCATACTCATGACTACTCTGTGGAATATCAAAATTTACATCATTACTTGTAGCCACAACACCCACATATCCATCTTTTGTAAATTTAATCCATACCAAATCTCTTTCATCTTCCAAATCAAACTCTGATTTTATTCTGCTATAATCTAATTTTTGTGGATTAAATATCGGATTATCTATTGTACTTATTCCAATTTCATTCAAAAACTCTTTAATATGCTTAATTATCATATCCACATCAACCGTAGCATATCCAGCCTGTTCTTTTGCTTTGTTATAACGAATATAACTCTTTCCATGAACAGACTGCATATATTGTTTTCCATTATACTCGTAATACGCTTCCGGAACTCTATATAAATATTTTTCCAGTATTTTGTTCATCTCTTTTATCTCCTACAAGCTTGTATGTTATCTTACAATGGTTTCAGACTCTTTATGACCACAATATTTACATATGTACCACTGATAATAATATAATTTCGTTACAGGTACATCCTTTTCATATGTTCCGGTCACCTCATGATTTCTATTGTAAATATTATATTCTTTTCTTTCTACAACATTTTCCTTACCTAAAAACTCCCTTTTACCGGGTTTCATGGCAAATATTTTCTTACATGCCGGACATCTGTCCATAGATAATGCAAACCATACACCACCTCCTCCAATTGCTAAACATATAATACCAGCAATCATCCATCCCAATGCACCATTACACCAAACCTATGTGATAAAACTAAATTCGCAAAAAATTCAAGTAACAGCATCAATAAAAAAATGCTCCTATAAGCCTATAAAGCCAAAAAAATTAAAGCCAAACACCTGTAAAATCTTTTCAATAAATATAACATCTCCTTGTAATTTTATTAATTATATCACATTGTGAATATCTCCACAATATTTATTT
>ENA-OQEX01000043-OQEX01000043.1-human-gut-metagenome-genome-assembly--contig:-NODE-43-length-66671-cov-15.870867_pt1 | contig 66671 bp, 57 predicted proteins | sample MGYA00242802_ERZ504649 | MGnify/ENA primary metagenome ERZ504649 (study PRJEB26092, sample SAMD00036194) | human gut metagenome | host: Homo sapiens | study: EMG produced TPA metagenomics assembly of...
GCACGCGGCGTCGCTGCATCAGGCTTGCGCCCATTGTGCAATATTCCCCACTGCTGCCTCCCGTAGGAGTCTGGGCCGTATCTCAGTCCCAATGTGGCCGGTCGCCTCTCAGGCCGGCTACCCGTCGAAGCCATGGTGGGCCGTTACCCCGCCATCAAGCTGATAGGACGCGACCCCATCCCATACCGCAAAAGCTTTCCCAGAGGACCATGCGGTCAACTGGAGCATCCGGCATTACCACCCGTTTCCAGGAGCTATTCCGGTGTATGGGGCAGGTCGGTCACGCATTACTCACCCGTTCGCCACTCTCACCCAGGAGCAAGCTCCTGGGATCCCGTTCGACTTGCATGTGTTAAGCACGCCGCCAGCGTTCATCCTGAGCCAGAATCGAACCCTCCACAAAAAAACCTTTTCATGAAGAGACATCGACACGATGACTCTCGAAATAAGAAAATTGACGATCGCCTTATAAGGAAAGGCGCATCGCACAAAAACCTCGCCGCCGTTTGACCGATCCCTCGGCACCACGCGTCAGCGTGGCCGGCAACGAACTGGCAATCATTGACTATAAAGAAGTAGTACAAATACGCTCTTGAGTTCTCAAACCACCACCGCACCAGCAGACCGCCCCAAACTCAAGGAGCCAGGCCGCCGTGCTGAGCAGCAAGAGATAAACTTACACGAGAACCCGCAATCGCGCAACCCGCAGGGCGCAATGAAGCACGGAACCGTTGGAAATCCAACGTTCCATCGGCGTGTCGAAAACCGGGAAAATGCGTCCGGAAAGCGCCGATACCATCAGAATAGACCCCGAAAACCACAACCAGGTGAACGCAAAACCAATAGCCGTCGGCGTGTCGACCATCAACATGGTCAACCACATCCGCATTTTGCGATCCAACCACGGTTCTCGCATAACAAAAGCCGGAAGCTCCGTGGTTAGCGGAGGCTCCCGGCTTTGTTGTTCGGCTACTGGATATTCAGCTTTGGTCATTCGAATCGCTGACCATTGCTAATGCTGCCTGTAGCCGACTGTTTTCAGTTATTACTTCAGTTATCGCTGATCAGGCAGCTCACTCGGCATTGGCCGGGCCGGCGGCAACCGGTTCTGCAGCCGACTCGACCGTGGCGACAGCCTTCTTGCGGTTCAGGTACCGCTTGATGGCCACAATCTCCAGACCGATCACGAGCACCGCAACCACGCCCCAAGCCACGTACATGGCGGTCTTCCAGATCGGGGTGGCGACCTTCGGCTCGCCATTCGCGTACTGCCAGCTGTTGGCGGCCGTGTACAGGATGTTGTGCGCGGCCTGACGCATGGCCTTCACGGAAGTGGCGGACTTATCGGTGATGTGGTTGGTGATCTTGGTGGTGGCAAGCATCGAATCGTTGCCCGCACGCACTTCCTGATCGGCGTTCTGGTAGCCGTAGCCGCCGAAGTAGTCGGTCAGGACGAAGCCCTTGAAGCCCCACTCGCCGCGCAGCACGGTCTGCAGCAGCGCGCTGTCGGCGCCGGCATAGGTGTTGCCGATGTAGTTGAAGGAGCTCATCACGGCCTGGGCGCCGCCTTCCTTCACGCTCATCTCGAACGGCTTCAGATAGATCTCACGCATGGCCTGCTCGTTCGTCCACGTGCACAGCATTTCCGTACGCTTGGTCTCCTGGTCATTCAGAGCGAAGTGCTTCATGAAGGAGTACACGCCCTTGGACTTGGCACCGGAGATCTCGCTGGATGCCATCACGCCGGAGAGCAGCGAATCCTCGGAGAAGTACTCGAAGGTACGTCCGGAGAACGCGTTGCGGTGGATGTTCATGGCCGGTGCGTACCAGCCAGCCACGTGCATGTCGTGAGCCATGTCGCCGATCATCTCACCGAACTGCTTGGCGAGATCCTTGTTCCAAGTGCAGGCGAATGCCGTGGAAGCCGGGAAGCCGATGGAGCCAACGCCGGTGAAGTTGTTATTCAGCGATGCCGGGCCGTCCGCATCGGTCAGCTGGATCTTGCCGACGGACTTCACAGCCTGGGTGCCATAGCCACCATTGGCGATGAGGTTGTCCATATCGTCGAAGGTGAGCTGGTCGAGCAGCTTGTCCCAATCGGCGTCGTCATAGTCCTTGCCGTACATATCGGACAGCTTCAGACCGTTCTTGGCACCGGTGGTCGGCATCTTGTCGGAATCCTTGTCGAACTTCTTCGGATCGTAGTTCGAGTTGTTGTAGAAGGTTTCCTTGGCCTTGTCGGACATCTCGAAGTTGGTCGGGGCGGCGGTGGCCTCCTTGTAGTTCGCGAAGTGGTCGGCGCGGGACAGGTACGTCACATCGCCCACCACATCATCGAACTGGTTCGTGGCCACGGTCTTGTCGCCATTGTGGGTGTTCGAATCGGAATCGTAGGTGACGGTGTCCTTCACGGTGATCGCCTTGTGATCGATCATGTGGTGCGAATCGGACTGGATGGAGATGTCGTAATCGCCCTTCTCCAGCACGTACGCCTTCGCGCCCTTGTAGTCGTAGGACGCCATGTCGTCGTCATCGAACTTGACGGTGACCTTCTGGGACTCGCCCGGCTGCAGTTCCTTGGTCTTCTCGAAGCCGGCCAGGTTCTTGGACGCCTTCTCGATGCCGCCGTCGGTGTACGGCGGGTTGTAGTAGACCTCGACCACGTCCTTGCCGGCCTTATCGCCGGTGTTGGTCACGGTGGCGGTGACGGTCACCTTGCCACCCTTGTACTTCACGCTGTCGAGCTTCTGATCGAACGAGGTGTAGGACAGGCCGTAGCCGAACGGGAACGCGACAGTGTCGTCGTAATTGATCAGGCCTTCGTCCGAAGCGGTCTCATAGAACTTGTAGCCCACATAGATGCCTTCGGAGTAGTTGACAAAGCCCGGAATGGCAGTGACGTCGTCACCCGTGAAGCCCTTGTACTTGGCTGCCTTGTCTGCCATATTGGTGTATTCGAACTTGCCGAAGTTGTTATAGGACACCGACTTGGTCAGATCCTTGAGGAAGGTGTCGGAGGTCTTGCCGGACGGGTTGGTCTCACCGGCAAGCACCTCACCAAGGGCGGAGAAACCGGTCTGGCCAGCCGGCGGGCACCACACGACGGACTGGATCTGCGGATAGTCGTTGAGGAAATCGAACTGGAACGTGTTCGCGCCGTTGTAGACGAGCGTCACCTTCTTGAAGTTGCTGGTGACCAGGTCGATCATGTCACGCTCGGTCTTCGACAACTGAAGGAAGCTCTCACCCTTCTGGAAGTCGTCATAATCCTTGGAGTTGTTCTTGTAGGTGATACCCTTCGCCTTCATGTCCGTCGGCAGGTCCGCGCCCTCGCCGCCGACACGGGTCAGCACGACCACGGCCTCGTCCGAGAAATCCTTCGCGTCGGAGACCAGCTTGTCGGAGTACTGCTTGGCCGGCACCTCGGGCAGGGTCCAATCCTGAGCGAACATGCCGACCTCAGGACGATCCTTGCGGTAGTCCGTGTACAGCTTGCTCAGCTCCGTATTGGTCTTCAGGCCAGCCTGCTTCATGCCGTCAAGCAGGGAGACGGTCTTGTACTGCTTCGACATGGAGCCGGAGCCGGTGCCGCCGTAGACGGGGTTGGTGGAGCCCCAGCCGAACACGTTGACCTTCTTGCCGGACAGCGGCAGGTTGGAATCGTCATTCTTCAGCAGGGTGACGGCCTCCGACTGCACATCCTTGGCCAGCTCGTTGGCCTTGGAAACCGTGGCGTCGGACAGCGTGTACTTGGTGATGGTCGCATTGTTGAGCAACGTGGAAAGCGGGCCGGTCAGCATCATGGACACGGCCACGACGATGCCTACCAGCGCCACCAGCCAGGATTCGGAATGGACGATCTTACGGGTCGCCACGTCCTTGACCGTCTTCTTGTTGACGGCGAAGGTGATGATCAGCGCGAGCACGAATAGCACGCCAATCGCAATCAGATATGGTGTCAATGAACCGATGACGTTCATGACATCAGCCATGTTGATTTGCAGCATGGTCTGCCTCCTCCTTGATTCTCATAACCAAACGACACGTAGGCTCCGATGCCTTTATCGGAACCGCGAAACCATTCAACACTGCCCCGCATCTCATGGTTTCGGTGAAGTGGCTGCAGATGCGTGCGGCAAGTGAAGACACTTCTTCATGTCGATGATTCGATTTCATCAGACTTCAACGTGCGGCACATGGCGTTTTCCCCAGCCTGTCAATTCGCGTGCATAATCTGCACGCCAAGTACGATGGAAGTATGAGCGACTTAAGCGCATTGAATCTGGAAGCAGGCAGCCTGGTTGGCGGCTACACGTTGATTTCCCGGCTTGGTTCGGGTGCCATGGGCTCGGTATGGCGTGTGCGGGACGATGGCGGCCATCAATATGCGATGAAGATTTTGCGTGATTCCCTCTCCGACGACGATTCCCCGCAGCAGCAGCGCGACGAGTTGACCGCACGCGAGCGCCTGCGCAGGGAGGCGATGGCGTTGCAGAAGGTGCGGCATCCGGGCGTGTGCGGCATTGTGGATATGGAACTTGACGACGCGTTGGCTTTTATTGTGACCGAGTTGATCGAAGGCAAGAATCTGCGTGAGGATGTGCGCGTCAATGGCCGATATGTGGGCGACGATTTGGAACGGCTGGCACGCAAGCTGATTGAGGCGGTGCGTGCCGTGCATGCGGCCGGCATCGTGCACCGCGATATCAAGCCGACGAATGTGATGGTGTCGAGCACCGGCCCGGTATTGGTGGATTTCGGCATCGCTATGGGCGAAGGCGAAAGCCATGTGACGCGTACCGGTCTGGTGATGGGCACGCCGGGGTTCATCGCGCCGGAAATCATTGATGGCGCGGAATCGGATGAAATGACCGATTGGTGGTCGGTGGCGAGCGTATTGGCGTTCGCCGCTACGGGTGAGCCGGTGTTCGGCACGAAGCCGATGATGACCGTGTTGGAACGTGCGGCGGCAGGCAGCGCCAATCTTGCGGGACTTCCTGCGGGCACGATGGCCGCGTTCCGTTCGGCGCTTAATCCGGATCGGACGAAGCGGTGCACGCCGGACGATTTGCTGCAGGCGATCGCCGTGGATGCGTTGAATCCGCAGGCGTGGGTTGCGGCCGACAATGGTGGCGCAGCGGATGGCGATACGGAGCGATGCCCCCTTTTGTTGAATCGCCCGACAATCCGCGCACGTTGTGGCGATCGCAGGACGACATAACCGGCGAAAACGCCATCGGCACGCGCACGATGCCAAGGCTCAGCGAAGCAACGCAGGCGATCGGGCAGCCCGATGTGAGCGCAACTCAAGTAATCGGGAAACAAGTGACCAGCCAATCCGACGCGAGCGCAACGCAGGTGATCGCACCTGTTGACGATGCCGAGACCAGCGTGCTTTCCGACGCACTTCCCAACGTGGACAGCACGCGCACGATGCCGCAATCGCAAGGCACGCGGGCGATGCCGACAGGCACGCAGGTAATGCCGCAATCCATGCCGTCAACACAAATGCTGCCGGCCCAGAACGCATGGAATCCAGCGGAAGCGCCGACGCAAGTCGACCCGACCATCAAACCCGCGTTGCAACGCATCGCCATGCGGCAGCCACCGTCCGTCATACCGCAGGCCACGGTGGCCGCGGCGCAGCAATCGCCCGCAATGTCATTCCCGCCGGTACCCGGTATGGATGGGCCGAACGTTGCGGAAGCACCCAATCCCGCCGATGTGAAGCGTGGCGCGATGTTGGGCCGGGGCATGCTCCCCTGCGCGCTGATGGCGATTCCCGTGGCCGTCTGCGGACTGTTCTCACTGTGGACGGCGATGGCAGCCGCGTTGCTGTTCGCCTGTGCGCTGGCCACTATCGGATTCAACACGGAGGCGCAGCTCGAGCGCGAAGGCAAACGTGGCGGCGAGAAGAAAAGTTCCGACTGGCTGCTGCGATTGGCGGGACTGCCCTGGCACATCGTGAAGGGCTTCGGCGTCGCCATCGTGCGGACGCTGATCATGTTGGCCGTGGCCGCGCTGGGTTTGTCGCTCACCACGGTCGTGCTGCAGCTTCCGTATGCCGTGATGGATACGTGGATATTTGGATTGACGATTCCGATGCCGACGCTGCTTGGCGGTCCGCTTTCCGAAAGCGGGCTGGCGCAGGCTGCGTTCTGCGCGATCGGCTGGCTTGTGGCCGTGGCCGCTCCGGGCGCGATCGTACTGCGATTGGGCGGCGGCGCACTGCGTAAACAGCCGTATCTGCGCCACTTGAGCGAGCTGCGACGCAATCGCAAGGCAATACGGAATTCCCGGCGAATCGATAGCAAGGCATCGCTAGTATGGTGCCCAGCATAACAACGTGAGGTCGAAAGGAATATCGATGGCCCAGAACAGCAAGGATGCGCAGAAGCGTACCAGCCGCGCCGAGCGTAGGGCCGCTGAGGCCGCAGCGATGAAGCGCGCGCCGAGCAGATGGAGAAGGAACGCAAGCAGCAGACGATCATCGGCGGCATCGTGGTGGCGGTGCTGGTGATTCTGGTGGCGATCGGCGCGTTCACCGTGTACCACAACATGCATAAGAAGGCCGAAACGAAGGCTTCCACCGAAACCGTGCAGGAAGCGTACACGGCGTTGCAGAAAGTGAAGAACACTCCGAAGCTCGTCGATAAGAAGGGCGGCCTGCTGATTTCCAAGAACGGCTACGGCAAGGCTGTGGAGGGCGCGCCGACCGTCGAGCTCTACATGGATTTCCTGTGCCCGGGCTGCGGCAACCTGCACCGCCAGTTGGACGCCGACCTGCAGAAGATGGTCGATGCCGGCCAGATCAATCTGGACCTGCATTTCATGGCGTTCATGGACCGTTGGTCCACCGACGAGTATTCCAGCCGCGCGGCGAACGCGGCCATCTACCTGGCCGAGCATGACAGCGACCCGAACCATCTGATCTCCTTCCTGGAGAAGGTCTACGCCGAGGATTTCCAGCCGGAGGAAGGCTCCGCATACAAGTCGGTGAGCGACGCCAAGATCAAGGAGCAGATGATCGCCGCGGGTGTTTCCAAGGATGTTGCGGACAAGGCGTTTGGCCGCGATTATCAGGAATGGCTTGATGCGATCGACACTTACACGCCGAAGCGTTCCGAACTGTGGCATCAGTCCGGCAGCTACAAGGGCAGCATGACCACGCCGACCGTGATCATCAACGGCAAGTATTGGGATATGGACCAGCTGACCACCGCCCAGACGACGGTTAAGGACGGTCTGTTGGAATCGATCGGCCTGAAGGACAGCGAAGTCGGCGTTGCCGGCAAGATGCCGTCCATCGGAGCCAAGAAGGGGCCGATTCCCGTCACCACGGGCGAATAACCCCTTACGGGCAGCCGGCGCGTCTCAACCCGCAATACTAAGTTGACGGCGGTGGAAGCGCTGGTTATGCTATTCATCGTTCCTCTGTTGTTTTCATAGCAAAAGAGGACATGCCTCCTTAGCTCAGATGGCCAGAGCGGCCGCCTTGTAAGCGGCAGGTCGTCGGTTCGATCCCGACAGGAGGCTCGAACCCGTATGACGGGCTTGGACCTCTTACCATGGGTAAGTGCTCCAGAAGTCTTCCCCCAACTTGAGACTTCTGGCAAAGCGGACGAGGCGTCCCCCAACCTGTCTCGTCCGACCGGGGGCAGGACATCCCCTTCTCTCCTGCCCCCTTTTTATTTTTCGCTTTTCGCACCTGCTTTCAAAAATGTGGCGGTATGGATAAAACCATCGGAAAGCACGGCGACCGTTCCAGCTGAGCCGTTACAATAACGGCGTTGTAGGCAGCGCTGAAAAGAGGATAAATGACGAGAAGGTGGACCCCTCGGAGATTCGTGACGCTTCGTCGTGTCCGCGTCATGGCATGCGTGGCCTCATTGACTTTGACTTCGGCGTTGGCGTTTGGTGTGGGCGCGCGCAAATCCGTGGCGTTGACCGTCAATGGGGAGACCACCACGGTGACCACATATGCGATGAGCGTGGACCGTCTGCTGCAGGAGCAGGGCGTGAAAGTCAAAACGCACGACCTGGTGGAATCGACCAGCCCGACCAGCATGCTGAAGAACCATGATGTGGTGAACGTGCAGAGCGCATACCAGACCACCATCACCATCGACGGCCAGGAAGTGCCGTTCTGGACGGTCGCGTCCAGCGCCGAGCAGTTGCTGGACTTCTTCAACCAAAACGAAACCGAAGCGGCGAAAATCACCGTCAATATCAGCAACGTCTACAACAAGCTCACCGGCGGTCTCATCATCAACCAGAAGGGGCCCGTCACCGTCATCGCGGACGGGAAAAGCTCGGTGGCGCCGAACGGCAAGCTGCCCGCTGCCTCCATTCTTGACGCCAAAGGCATCACGTTGGGCAAGGAGGATCGCGTCAGTGTCGAAAAGGACGGCAAGACGACCATTCTGCGCGTCCGCCGCGTGACGCATGGTGAGGAGACCCGCACGAAGGAAGTGCCGTTCGGCACGCAGACCATCATCGACCCGAACCTGCAGCCGGGCGAAGTCACGGTACGGCAGGAAGGCGAAAACGGCGAAATCCAGCAGACGTACGCCGTCACCTACGTGGATGGCGTGAAGGAAAGCGAGACGCTGACCGGAGAGAAGACCACGAAAATCGCCATCGACAAAGTCATTGCGGTCGGACCGGAAAAAACTACGGACGATACCGACAAGTCCGACAAATCCGACAACAGCGGCAACGGCAACAGCAACGGCGATAACGGCGATTCCGGCAAGACGGACGACGGCAAGAACGATTCGGGTAAGAACGACTCGAATAAAAACGACAATAAGTCCGATTCGAACAAGTCCGATTCCGACAAAACCGATTCGAACAAGTCGGATTCCTCGGATAAGAACAATTCGAACAACAACTCGAATAACAATTCCAACAACACCGAGAAGGACGATCCGGCACCGACCCCCACACCAACCCCTGCACCGCAGCCGACTCCCGCACCCCAGCCCAAACCGCAGCCCACGCCGCAGCCGAGCAATCCTTCCGCAGGCTGCCGCTTGTACCATCCTTCCGCGGCACAGGCACAGGCCTACGCTTCCGGCGCGGCGGCGCAGCGCGGCTGGACCGGCCAGAACTGGACGGATCTGGTCAAACTCTGGAATCGCGAATCCGGATGGAGCTGGAGCGCGGAAAACGTGTATTCGGGCGCATACGGTATTCCACAAGCGTTGCCGGGCAGCAAAATGGCCACGTTCGGCGCGAATTGGAAGGACGATGCCGCCGTGCAGATCGACTGGGGTCTGAGCTACATCGCACAGCGGTACGGCGGCCCGTCCGCGGCGTGGCAGCACTCCGAACAGACCGGATGGTACTGATGATCCGGCTAATCGCCAACGATTTTCGTACCGGCATGAACGGATAATGAGGGAATGACAGAAGAGGGAATGACGGAAAACGTGAACGAGCATACGCAGGGCCATTTGCTGGGGGCGGCCGACATCCGACGCATCGCCGCCGACGCGGGTATCAGCCCGACGAAGAAATTCGGGCAGAATTTCGTGATTGATCCGGGAACCGTGCGTCGCATCGTGCGCGAGGCCGGCGTGACCGCCGACGACCATGTGCTGGAAGTCGGTCCCGGACTGGGTTCGCTGACGCTGGCGATTCTGGAAACCGGCGCCACGATGACGGCTGTGGAAATCGACCCGCCGGTCGCCGAACGCCTGCCGAAAACCATCGCCGAATTCATGCCGGACGCCGTGGACTGCTTCCGTGTGGTCAACCGCGACGCACTTACCGTCAATCCGGAGAATCTGCCCGATTTCAAGGATGACGATTCCTTCACGCTGGTGGCCAATCTGCCGTACAACGTGGCCACGCCGATTCTGCTCACCCTGTTGGAACGTTTCGACAATCTGGGCACCTTCCTGGTGATGGTGCAGAAGGAAGTGGCGGACCGTTTGAGCGAGAAGCCCGGTTCGAAGATCTACGGCACGCCGAGCGTGAAGCTCGCATGGTACGGCACCGCGGAACGCGTGGGCGTCATCGGCCGCAACGTGTTCTGGCCGGCCCCGAACGTCGATTCCGCGCTGGTGCTGTTCAAGCGCTACCCGGGCGGTCACACCCCCGCCGCGGACAATGCGGACGGTTCCGTGGTGGATCGCGAAACCGTGTTCCGTTTGATCGACGCGGCTTTCGGGCAGCGCCGCAAGACCCTGCACGCCGCATTGAAGAAAATCGTGCCGTCCGAAGCGTTCGAGAAGGCCGGCATCGACCCGACCCGTCGTGGCGAGACGCTCACCATCGACGAATTCGTGGCGTTGGCACGCGCGTTGGATGAGGTGTTCGCGTCATGAGCACCATTGATTCGCCCGCCATCGGAACGGCCACCATCAACGCCGTGAGCGTGGACTGCCCGGCGAAAACGAATCTGACCCTGCATGTGGGCCCGTCGCATGCCGAATGGGGCGGCCGTCATGAACTCGACACCATCTATTGCGCGGTCGGCGTATACGACACCGTCACCGCCACGCGCAAAGCGCCGGGAAGCGGCTTCTCGCTGAATCTCGAGGGCGCGTATCTGGGCGACCTGGCCTCTTCCGGCAGCGATATGCGCCGCAACCACGCCGTGCTGGCATTGTTCGCCATGGCCGAAGCGAGCGGCCATGAGCCGGACGTGGCGTTGAACATCGACAAGCGCATCCCCGTCGGCGCGGGCATGGCCGGCGGTTCCGCCGATGCGGCGGCGACGATTCTGGCATTGAACACGTTGTGGGATCTCGATTGGCCGATCGAACGCCTGCAGGAAGTCGCGGCCACGCTGGGCGCGGACATGCCGTTCTGTCTGACCGGCGGTTACGCGCGCGGCACCGGTTTCGGCGAACGCATCGAACAGCTTGATGACGATGGCGATATCGTACGCGATCTTACGGAACGTGGGTTTACCGGCCATCTGCTGGTCGGCGCATACCGTGCGGAACTGCGCACGCCGGAAGTGTATGCCACATTCGATCAGATCGGTGCCGGCGATGGCGATGAGAACCACCTGCAGAAGGCGGCGGTCTCCCTGCATCCGCGTAGCGGACAGGCGATCGAGGAAGCCTTGCGTGCGGGAGCCAGCCAGGCGTTCGTCTCCGGTTCCGGCCCATCCGTCATCGCGTTCGTGCCGACGGAGGATGCGGCGGACGCCGTGCAGCGGGCATGGCAGGACAGCCGTTGCGTCGATCGCATCATCGCCACGAACGCCCCAGCCCGACCGATTGTGCATATCACCGCATGACACATATCACCGCATGACAGTAAAGTTGATGGCAATTGGTTTGTTCAAAAGGAATTCGTAAATGACCCAGCTAACGACGAGCGCGCCGCGCGCAAAGAGTACATTCGCCGCCGTCAGAAGACGGTGTTCAGCATCGTCGGAGCCGTCATGGTAGTCGCCATGGTGGTGTCCCTGCTGTTCTTTTTCCATGTCGGAGGCCTGGGCAACGTCAAGTCGGCCGCCGTACAGCCGAACTACGGCCAGCAGGCACCGTGCCCCATCAAGGAAGCCGACGGCAACAAGGCCAAGTATGTGGAGAATCGCAACATCACGCTGCGTGTGCTCAACGGCACGAAGTTCTCCGGCTTCGCCAAGGCGGTGAGCGACGCGTTGCAGAACCGCGAGTTCAACCCCCAGACGCCGGACAACTACACCAAGAAGGTGGATCGCACGATGATCGTCTTCGGCAAGAACGGCGTGAATCAGGCGTACACCGTGGCAAGCAATTTCACCGATGCCATGCTGGTTATGGACGACCGTCAGGACCAGCTGATCGACGTCATCGTGGGCGCCACATTCGACAATCTGCAGGATACGAAGAAGGTTCCCGCCGCAGGCAAGGCGATCACCGGCATCCAGGGCTGCGTCGCGGTGGACAAGATGACCGACCTGCCCAAGGCGCCCGAACATGATGCGGTGAATCCGCAAAGCTGACCGCCAATCGAAATCGATATAGGCAATATGAAAAACCCGCGCTCCCCCAATCGGGAACGCGGGTTTTCGTATTCGAGCTGTTCCAAGCACACTGTTCCATGCATGCGGCGAAACCACCGCATGTCAATCGCTATTCGCCCTGCTCCTTGTACCAGCGTTCCAGCTCGGCAACGGCCACGTCACGCTCCACCGGACCGTTATCGAGGCGGTATTCCAGCATGTGCTTGTACGCCTTGCCGACCATCGGGCCTGGTTCGATGCTTAGCAGCTGCATGATCTCGTCGCCGTTGAGGTCAGGACGGATCGCGTCGAAGTCTTCCTTTTCTTTCAGGTCGCGCACACGCTGTTCCATCTCGTCCATGGCCGCCGAGAACATCATGGCCTTGCGCTTGTTCTGCGTGGTCGTGTCGGCGCGCGTAAGGCGGTTCAGACGCTCGTACAGCGGGCCAGCGTCCTTGACGTAGCGGCGGACCGCGGAATCCGTCCACGGCTCCTCCACGTAGCCGTGGAAGCGCAGATGCAGGTTGACCAGCTCGCTGACGTCCTCGACCATGTGGTGGTCGAAATGCAGTGCCTTCAAACGCTTGCGTGTCATCTTCGCGCCGACGGCGTCATGACGGTGGAAGCTCACCTTGCCGCCCGCTTCGAAACGACGGGTCTTCGGCTTGCCGATGTCGTGCAGCAGAGCCGCCAGACGCAGCGTCAGGTCCGGGGCCGGCACCGGACCGTCGGGACCGGTTTCGAGGGCGACGGCGCGTTCGATGACGATCATGGTGTGTTCGAACACGTCCTTATGGCGATGGTGCTCGTCGATTTCCAGCTGCAGCGCGGGAATTTCCGGCAGCACGATGTCGGCAAGACCGGAATCGACCAACGATTCGATGCCGGCGCGCGGGCGATCGGACAGCAGCAGCTTGACCAGTTCGTCGCGCACACGTTCGGCGGAGACGATTTCGATGCGATCGACCATGTCGGACAGCGCTTCGGCGGTTTCCGGCTCGATGCGGAAGCCGAGCTGCGCCACGAAACGCACGGCGCGCATCATGCGCAACGGATCGTCGTCGAACGACTGCCGCGGATCGACGGGGGTACGCAGCACGCCTTTGGCCAAATCGTTCGCACCGCCGAACGGATCGACGAATTCGAGTTCCGGAACACGCAACGCCATCGCGTTAACGGTGAAATCACGGCGGGAAAGATCGCCTTCCAGCGTGTCGCCGTAATTGACTTCCGGCTTGCGCGAGTCGGGGTCGTACGTGTCGGAACGGTAGGTGGTCACCTCCACTTTCACTTCGGTGCCGTCCTCACGCCTGCGCATCGCGCCGAGCGTGCCGAATTTGCGGCCCATATCCCAGAAGCCATCATGCCCAAAACGGCGCAGAATATGCTCAAACTGCTCGGGACGCGCCGATGTGCAGAAATCCAAATCATGCGATTTGCGATGCAGCAGCAGGTCGCGGACAGGACCCCCGACCAGTGCCAGTTCGTAGCCTTCCGCAGCAAACATACGTCCTAATTCAATGGCCTCTGGCCACACTTCGAAGTTCACGCCATACCTTTCAGCACCACAAGTTTTTCGTTTACCAGCATACCGTTACCCCACCTGCACACAGAATTGAGTATGGTTGGAATCATGATTACGCCCGCAGACCTTGCACGCATGCTTGCCCATGCTGCGGACGACCATGCCCAAAATCCGCTGGAACCGGACGAACTGCTGTACACATCGCAGTCGGTTTCGCTGCAGCAGCTGCAACAACTACAGCAATTGCAGCAGCGCACGATCATCACGCCGAGCGCGCCTACGCCGGCGATGATGCCGCGCCGGCGCACCGCGGATGGTCCGACCACGTTCGCATCGCTTGACGCGCAGGAGCTGCCGGTGGTGCGCGAGTATTCGGCGGGCGGGCTGGTGTTCGACGACAAGGGTCGCGTGGCGATCATCGCACGTCATTCACGCAGCGGGCATTTGGAGTGGTGCCTGCCGAAGGGACATATCGAAAAAGGCGAAACGCCGCAGCAGACGGCCGTGCGCGAAGTGCATGAGGAAACCGGCATTCTGGGCGAGGTGGTCGATTCCATCGCCACCATCGACTATTGGTTCACCGGTACCAGCCAACGCGTGCACAAGCTGGTGCACCACTTCGCGTTGCGGCAGATCGGCGGCGAGCTGACCGTCGAAGGCGATCCCGACCATGAGGCCGAAGACGCCATTTGGGTGGATTTTGCTGATTTGGACGATGTGCTGAGCTATCCGAACGAACGGAAGATAGCATGGTTGTACGCAAGGAAACTCAACAGACAGGCGTAATAGTGAATCAATCCGCACAACGGCACGTTTCGCGTGGCCTTCGCGCGTTATCATCCATCCTCGCCATGGTATTGACCATGGCGTTGATGTTGTTATACGCACCCACGCCATCGGCAAGGGCCATGGAATCGACCACATCGGCGGAGTCGACGGACGGTATGTTGTCCATCAACTCTTCCACGGCCGTATTGACGGACACCTCCGGATACCATCTGAACGCCACGGTGACCAACACGACCGGACAGGAGATTCCCGCGGGAACGCTGACGCTGGCCATGAACGCCTTCTACACGTTCGTTTCGCGCAACGACATCCAGGATTGGTCTGAAGGCAACGGGCGAATCCCCACCCCGCAATCCGTGGGACAGGCCGATGTGCCCGCGTTGCAGCCGGGAGCCAGCGCCAACGTGAGCATCGACGCGGACGCCCATCAGGAATCGCTCGCGGCCATCAACTCTTGGGGGCCGAAGCCGGTGCTGCTGAGCTATTCCGCCAACGGAACCCCCCTTGCTCAATCGCATACGTTCGTGACGCGCACCGGCGCGGGACTCCACACGCCCAGCACGCCGGCGCTGCACATCACCGTCGCCCAGCCGCTGGCCGCCAACGGGTGGACCACCGACAGCAAGCTGCTTGGACAGCTGGTCGATGAAGGGGGTATTTCCTCCTCGAAACTGGCGAAAATCGCCATGCCCAGCAAGGATGACGACGCACGGCTCAAATCGTTGCAGCAGACCTTCGCCAAGCACGACATGCTGCAGGTCGTAGGAGATCCGACCTACCTGCAGGCGATGGCGATGCCAACGCGGGTCGACGGCATCACCCAGCCCGCATTGTTCGACATAACCGCCTACAGCGCCATGAACAACGCTCCGGCCTACAGCGCAGCCGGTATCAACGACCGTCAATGGTCCGCAGCCAAAGCCCGGAAAACCTATCAATCGGCATTGGGTGACAGCAACGCGGACATCACCGCATACGCGTGGCAGGGCAACGGCAATTGGACCCTACAAGCGTTGACGAAGGCCCGCCAGCAGGGGTACGGCACCGTCATCGCCACGCATGACTTCGAAGAGAACGATGCGGCTACCGTACGTACCGGCAAGACGGTGGTCTCCACCGACGCCGGGGACGTCACCGTGCTTTCCGCGCAGAATGTGCTTTCCGGCCTGGCCCAAGGCAAGGCGACCAGTGACGATGCCAACGCCGACAGCGAGGGAACCACGGCCGGCAGATTGGCGCGATTCGTCGCGCAAAGCGCGTTCTACCAGATGGAACAGCCTTATGCGGAACGCAACCTGCTGGTCTGTCTGAACGAGGATTCCGACCCCAGTGTTGTAGACGCGCTGATGAGCGACATCGAGCAGTCGCCGTGGCTGAACCTCACTGACCTTGCCACGTTGAAGGATGCCGACATCTCCGAAGATGCGGCCAGCATGTCAACCGATCTTCCCCAAACGGACGGCCTTACCGATAGCATGCGCAGCGACGTCCAGCAGACTCTGAGCGCGCTGGCGAACTCATCGAGCAACATCAAACGTTTCAATACGTCGATCCTCGTCAAGCCGAACGGAAAAGACGAATCCGACGTCAACACCTGGAGCAGGCAGCTGCCGAACGTCCACACCATCATGGCCCTGCACGCGTTGGGCGGCGAAAGCCCTTCCAGAAGCACGATGGCGGAAGGCGCGAACCAGCTCGCGGCCCTGCTGATCAACGGTGTGGCGATCACGCCGACGGAAAGCGTGAACGTGGTCAGCGAAACCGCGAAAATGCCGGTGACCATCAGCAACAGCCACCCGTACCCGGTAAAGGTGAAGGTCTCGTCGCTGACCGATTCCATGCAGATCGTCACGTCCCGATTCGACACCGTGCAGGTGCCGCCCCACAGCGAGGCACAGGTGGCGTTCACCATCCGTGTGTCCACGTCCGGCACCGCCAACGCCACCATCAGCCTGTTCGACAGGAATGGTGCAGCGTTTGGAGCCACGCAGGTCACCCACATCACCAGCGCGCTGCAGATCAGCGACAAGAGCGGTTTCGTCATCATCGGCTTCGCCGTGCTCTTGGGCGCTATGGGACTGTGGCGTCAATTCAACCGTAAGAAGGATCCCGACGAATGAGTTCTTCCGTTGGCCGTAACTCACTGATCATGGCCTCCGGTACCGCCGCTTCGCGCGTGACCGGCCAAATCCGCACCATCCTGCTTGCCTGGGCCTTGGGCACCACCGGCTATGCCGCCAACGCCTACCAGGCCGGTTCGATGATTCCGCAGGTCATCTACACGCTAGTTTCCGGCGGCATCTTCAACGCGGTGCTTGTGCCGCAGATCGTGCGCACGCTGAAATCGAAGGACGCCGAAACCAAGCTCAACAAGCTCATCACCCTTGCCATCACCTTGTTGTTGGGTGTGACGCTGCTCATGGCCGTTGCCACGCCGTTGTTGACCAAACTGTATGTCAACGGCAGCGCCGAAACCATGGCCCTCGCCACCTCCTTCACCTTGTGGTGCATGCCCCAGATCTTCTTCTACGGCCTGTATACGGTGATCGGGCAGATTCTCGCGGCGAAGGACCATTTCGTCACGTATGCGTGGAGCTCGGTCGGCGCGAACATCATCAGCTGCATCGGTTTCGGCGCGTTCATCGCGATGTTCGGCAGGGCCACGGAACGTCCGCTGGACTTCTGGACGCCGACGAAAATCGCGCTGACCGCCGGCACTTGGACGCTTGGCGTGGCGTTCCAGGCGCTGGTGCTGTTCATTCCTTTGACGAGAATCGGCCTGAAATACCGTCCGAAATTCGGTGTTCACGGCATCGGACTACGTTCGATGGGACCGGTCGCCGCGTGGAGCCTCGGCATCGTCGGCGTCGATCAGATCGTCAACATCATCGTCACCCGCGTGGCCACCAGCGCGCCGTTCAGGCTTCGGAACAGCTGCATATGAGCCAGTTGGACGTGGCCGGCAACGCCTCGTATCAGAATGCGTACACCATCTACATGCTGCCGTATTCGCTGATCGCCGTGTCCATCGCCACTGCGATCTTCCCGAAAATATCGAAAGCCATCGCGGACCGCAATATCGACGAGGCGCGCAAGGATCTGAGCTCGGCCCTGCGTAATCTCAATCTCATCATGTGCTTCTTCGCAGCGGCGTTCATCGTGCTTCCGTTGCCGATCATCCTCGCACTGCTGCCGTCCATCAGCGTGCGTGAGGCGCTGCTCATCAGCGCGCCGCTCGCCGCTTTGGGCATCGGCCTGCCACTTTCCAGCTCGTATTTGGTCATCCAACGCACGTTCTACGCGTTCGAAGACGGCAAGCATCCGTTTATTTTCATGGCGATCACCATGGCCATCCAGGGTGGCGTCATCATCGCGTCGACGTTCATTCTGCCGCCCACGCAGTGGATCACCGTCATCGGATTGGCGATTTCGGTGAGCTTCATCCTGCCGTATCCGCTGCTTACGCACATGCTCCGTTCCCGTTTCGACGGCGATGTGGACGACAAGCGCATCATCACCGCCTATGCGAAGGCGCTGGTGGCCACGATAGCCGCCTGCGTGATTGGCCTGCTGTGCCGCAACGGCGTCTACCGGCTGGTCGGAGCGCATATCGGCCCCGACGACGGCACTATGAACTGGGGTCAGGCGGTTCTGTCCGCGATACTGCTCACCATCGTCATCGCCATCGTCTATCTGGCGTGCCTGTGGGCGCTGCGTGCCGAGGAGCTCACTTCGGTCGTGGGCATGCTCGCCGCCCGCATACCAGGCTTGGCAACAAGCCTAAGTCTGGCGGAACGGCCAGCCCCAACGGTAAACTTGAGCAAAGTACCGCCGAAAACGGCGACCAAGAATAACAGCGTAGGTAGAACAATCGTTACAGAGTTGAAGGAAACCATGAAACCTCAACTGGGAGATACCATCAGCAACCGCTATGTGCTGGTTTCGCCATTGCGCGAGGAAACCGGCTTGCAGGTTTGGAAGGCAAGCGATCACGTGCTTGCCCGGGATTGCCAGCTTTTTATCGTCAACAACCGCAAGGCTTTGCAGGACGTCAATGCGACGGCCTCCATGCTGGCGATTTCCCACGACGCCCATTTCACGCAGGTGCTGCAGCTTCAGCACGTGGGCGAGGTGGCGTTGGTGATCACGCAGCTCGATGCCGGCATGTCGTTGAGCGAGTATCTCACGCAGTCCAGCAAGCCGCTGAGCTTCACCGCGATCCGTTCCATTCTTGGTGAGGTCGTCGAAGCCCTGCACGTGTTGCAGAAAGACAATCTCACGCATTTCTCGATCAGCACGGACACCGTGCGATTGACCCGCAACGGCATTGAAATCGCCGACGCGCCGGTAAGCATCATGCTGGCCGATACTTCGCGCGTGCAATCCGTGGAAAACCAGGAGCAGCTTGCGATTCGCCAGGTCGCTTCCCTGCTGTATTCCCTGCTGACGCGCACGCCGTCGACGCTGTCCACGAACTACCATCTTGACGCGATTTCACCGAACGTGCCGATGGAGTTCCGCGTGATTTGCAAGCGTGGTCTGGATCTCAAGGAGAAGGACGGTTTCCCGACCGTTCCGATGGCCACTATCGCCGAATTGGAGGCGTTGCTGGGCGACTACGAGCCGCTGGCGAAGCTTAACGGCCCCGATATTGCGTTACCGTCCGCGGATTCGGAATGCTCGATTGTGAACGTGCCCCTGCTGCAGATTCTCGAGCAGGATGCCATCGCCTTGCCCGATACGCTGGCTGAAACCGGAAGCATTCCGGAAATGACGTTCGAAGCGCCTGAACCACACACTGATTTCTCCGACAGCAAGGAAGCCTTGGCCAAGGGTATGGCCGCGACCGGCGGTGCCGTGAAATCGCTGTGGAACAACAGCCGCGAACTACTCAGCGAAGAGGACCTCGACGGATCCTCCGAAGATGTGGATTCGCCGTTCTCCTTCCCCATCCGTGTTTCCACGCCGTCGCCGCAGGGCGATTATCATACGGACGATTCGCAATTGGAGAAGACCGGTCGCATTCCGGTGATCGGACCTGACGGACGGGTCATCGAGCCGGGCGAGGAATCCGCACGCGCGTTGAAGGCGGAGCAGGAAGCGATCGACGCGGCATATCAGAACGAAAACGGAGCCCCCGTTGCGGTGCCGCCGAGCTTTGCCCCTAAAGCCTCTTCCTCCAGTCCGGCCGAGGTCGCCAATGCCAAATTGTTCGGCAAGCTCACCACCAAGGTCGTGGCCATTGTGGTCGCGTTCATTGTGGTGGCCGTCGCATTGGGATTCGCCATTCATGGTTTGACCAAGAAGCCGGATGACGGCATCACCAATACGAATTCCAACAATCCGTGGCCGGAAATGAACCTTGACGACGTGCCTTTCGGCAATAATGGCGATTCCGGCAATGGCAGCAGCTCCGCCAGCGATGCAAACAGCGATTCCAACGATGCCAACAGCTCCGACAACGGCAGCTCCGATTCCAGCAAGCCGAAGAAAACCACGAAGAAGAGCCATTCCGCCAAGAAGGACGTCGACAAGGTGGTGACTTCGGATAAGAAGGTGCGGAAGGTTCCGGAGCCGAAGATGCCGGAGAACACGACTCCGTATGAGATCGACAACCGCCAGTTCCTGTCCAATCCGGACGGACAACAAGGTTACGGTTATTACCTCCACCTCAGCCAGCCCCAGAAAGCGTATCGCATGGTCATCAAGATCCGTTCTTCCGGCGGCCAGGGCTACATTCGCGTGAACGCCAAGTCCAGCCCGAACCAGGGTGAACAGGTCGCCCAGTTCGAGTTCGACGCCAGCGGCACCACCGAAATCAAGTTCAACAAGGCCGTGGAGACCCAGGACATCCTCTTGTGGGTGCCGTTCGACAGCCTTCCCGGCAACCAGCTGTACATCGATTCGGTGCAGATTTTCTGACGCATCGGCAGACAAGGAGGGTGTGCGGATTGTTCCGCACACCCTCCTTTTGTTTCACGTGAAACAACGTGACGGATAGCTGACTTTTTTGAACGCCTTTTTGAACGCCTTTTTGAACGCCATCTGCAAAACCGCCCGCAACCGTCGTGGAAACTGCATTACAGTAGCAACCATGAGTGATATGCGTGATGTGGTGATTATCGGTTCCGGCCCGGCTGGCTATACTGCCGCGATCTATCTTGGCCGCGCCGGCTTCGAGCCGCTGGTCGTCGCCGGCGCGCTGACGCCCGGCGGCCAGTTGGTAAACACCACCGAAGTGGAGAATTTCCCAGGCTTTCCCGATGGCATCATGGGTCCGGATCTGATGGACAATATGCGCAAGCAAGCGGAACGGTTCGGCACGCATATCGTTTGGGACGATGTTGTTTCGGTTGCTTCGAATGCCGATTCCGGCATCAAAACCGTCACCCTTGACGGCGGCGACGTGTACGACGCACGCGCGCTGGTCATCGCAACAGGCTCAAACTATCGTAAGCTGGGCGTGCCAGGCGAGACGGAATACGCAGGCAAAGGTGTCTCCTACTGCGCCACCTGCGATGGTTTCTTCTTCCGCAACAAGCCGATTGTGGTGGTCGGCGGCGGCGACAGCGCTTTCGAAGAAGCTGATTTCCTGTCCCGTTTCGGCTCGTCCGTCACCCTTATTCATAGGCGTTCCACGTTCCGTGCTTCCCGCATCATGGTGGAGCGTGCGCAACGCAATCCGAAAATCGATTTCATGCTTGACGCTGTGGTGCAGGAGATTCGCGGCGACGAGAACGGCGTACAGGAGGTGGAGGTGCGCAACACCGCCACCGAAAAGACCTCTGTAATCCCCGCTAACGGCGTTTTCATGGCGATTGGGCACACTCCTGCCACTGCTTTTCTTAACGGGCTTGTAGACGTTGATTCAGCCGGTTATATCACGGTCGATGGCGCCAGCACGCGTACCAGCGAACCCGGCGTTTTCGCCGCGGGAGACTGCGTGGATAGCGTCTATCGGCAGGCCATCAGCGCGGCGGGCATGGGGTGCCGCGCCGCGCTGGATGCGCAGGCTTATCTCGATTCGCTCAAGTAAGGCTCAAATCGTTCAAATCATTATCGCTCGCCGAGCTCGATTGGCTCGGTTCGTTCAGCTCTGCTGCTGCATAAGCAGGTCGACGATGCGTTTCATATCGTCTTCCGATTTGAACACGATTTCGATTCGCCCATGCTTCTTCGATCCCTTGATGGAGACCTTGGTGCCGAAACGCTGCTCCAGACCAACCTGAACGGGGGTACCAGCCACGGATTGAGCTTGCTGCCTTCGGCTTCTTGGGCTGGTCGCTTTCGGCGGCCTTCATCGACACGATTTCCTCGGTGCTACGTACGGACAGTCCCTCGGCGATGATGCGCGTGGCCAGCTGTTCCATATCCGCTTCCGTCGCAGTCCCAGCAGCGCACGCGCGTGGCCCGCGGACAGCAGTCCGGATGCGACCTTCTTTTGCACGGCGGCCGGCAGGTTGAGCAATCGCAAGGTGTTGGCGATTTGCGGACGGGATTTCGACACCGACTTGGACAGTTGGGCCTGCGTCAGGCCGAAATCGTCGATCATCTGCTGGTAGGCAGCCGCCTCTTCCAGTGGATTCAGCGCGACGCGATGCAGGTTTTCCAGCAGTGCGTCACGTAGCATGTCATCATCGGCGGTGGTTTTGACGATGGCCGGAATCGTTTTCAGGCCGGCGATCTGCGATGCGCGCCAACGACGTTCGCCCATGATGAGCTCGTACATGCTATCCATGCGCCCGTCGAACATGTTGTGCGGTTCGGCCGGTTTGGCTGCGGCTTCCCTGCGGGCGGCTTCGATTTGCGATTGCGGACGCTTGCGTACGACGATTGGCTGCAGTACGCCGACTTCCTTGATGGATTCGGCTAGCTCGCGCAGGTCGTCTTCATCGAAAATGGTACGTGGCTGATGCAGATTGGGACCGACGTCGCTCAAACGCAGTTCAACCAGATATCCACCCTGCACGGGAAGCAGTTCCGGTTCGTCCTTCTTATGTTCGGTCGGCGTGGTTTCACGTGAAACACTCCCCTGCTGCTCGCCCTGTTCGGAAGCTGGCTGAGCGGTGGAGCCGAAGAACATGTCCGCGGGATGCGCGCTTTCGTTCAACGAAATCGACGGCATGCTGGCACGACGATGCTGGTTTTTCTTGGTTGTTTCACGTGAAACAGCATGCTTCATCCCCTGCACGGCGTTCACCGATGCCTGTGCGGTAGCGGACGCGCTCTTGGATTCCACATGCTCATCAGTCTTGGAAGCCTTGACTTCCTTGACGGCAGCGGCAGGCGCCGCATGCTCCTGATGCTGCGGCTCCCCCGGAAGAGAAGGAAACAGTGCGCCAAGACCTTTACCCAAACGCGACTTAGTTGCCATGATCAGTTCTCATTCCTTCTTGCATCGATTGCCTGCAGCACCGTATCGGAACGACGCGAAAGTTCCAGCGCGGCTTCGCAGTACGCGATCGCACCCATGCCCTTGGGGTCGTATGCGATCACGCTTTGGTTGAAGCTTGGCGCTTCGGAAATCTTCACCGTGCGCGGAATGGTGGTGTCGAGCACGATTGTCGGATAGTGCTTCTTCACTTCCCCATGCACTTCGCGGCTCAGCAGCGTGCGCTTGTCGTACATGGTGATGAGCATCGTGGAGACCAGCAGCGACGGATTGTAATGTTCCTGCACCAGTCCGATGGTGTTGATGAGCTGGCCCAAACCTTCCAAGGCGTAATACTCGGCCTGAATCGGAATCAGCATTTCGTGCACGGCGCACATGGCGTTGATCACCAGCAGACCCAGGCTCGGCGGCAGTCGATGATCACGTAATCGTAATGCTCTTCGCTGGTGGCGAGGAACTCGTCCACCGCGTTCTTCAGCAGCGAGTTGCGGTCCGCCATGTCGGCGACCTCAAGTTCGGCGCCACTCAAATCGATGGATGCGGGGACCACGTCGAGGTTGTCGAAATCAGGCACGTGCACTTGACTTCCGCGATGCGCTTGCGTCCTTCGATGACGTCATACACCGAAGGCTGACCGGAGGCGTGCGGGGCACCCAATGCCGTGGAGGCGTTGCCCTGCGGATCCATATCAATAAGCAGGACCTTGCATCCGAAACGGGCCAAGGCCGCGGACAGGTTCACTGCGGATGTGGTTTTGCCGACGCCACCTTTCTGGTTGGCGACTGCGATCAGGCGCGTTTGGGCCGGCTTCGGGCAGACCGCATGCTCCAATGCCTTGTATCGCGTCGATTCATCAGCGATTTGCGCGCCTACGGGGGATGTCGAGCCTTCGAAGATTCGCTTGATGGTTTCCGTGGCGGATTCCATCGACGTCAAATTGTCTGGTTCTTCAGGTCCAGTCATGAACTAGCCTTCCTATACATATTCAACAATCAAGTTTCATCATTTGGGTGGACAGATTTTCACCTGTTCACGGCCATGTGCACCATTGTGAACAACGGTGGATAGTTGGTGGATAACTCATCCGACCTCCCAAAAGTATCCACAGAACAATCGTTGCAATTCCAAGCTTCTTCAAGATGCTTCGTAACACATTTCCGCGATTGTGGATACTGTGGATAACTCACGCGATTTTGTGGATAACTTATCGCTTGTCCACCATCAGCACATGCGTCGGTTCCAGACCCGGACCGACCTCGGCCTCCACCACGCGGGGATGGATACCGCCGTTTTTGGAGATCTCTTTGGTGGCCTTGACGATTTCCTCCTGCGCGGATCGTCCTTTCAGGGCAACCAGCCGTCCGCCTTTGTCCAGCAACGGCAGCGTCCATCCGGATAGTTTGGTCATCGGCGCGACCGCACGGCAGGTCACCACGGCAAACGGATGCCTGACCGGGATGGGATTTCCGTCGAGATCGACGGCATCCTCTCCCCTGCCCTTCCGGCCACCGTTCGAACCGCGGACGGCTTCGATTACGGCGTTGGCTCGGGAGCGCACTATCGAGACATTGTCCAATCCCATTTCGTCAACGCACTCATGAAGCCATTCGATACGGCGTTCCATCGGTTCCACCAAAGTGAACTGGTGGTCCGGCAGGCAGGCGGCCGCCACGATACCGGGGAATCCTCCACCACTGCCGATATCCGCCACCGTCTTGAATTGCCTCTTGGCCGTTGCTTCACGGATGAACGGTACGATGGCCGCGGAGTTCAGAATATGCCGTTCCCAAATAATACCGACATCGCGTGGCCCTATCAGCCGCGCGGCTCTCCTTCCGCAGCAAGTTCACGTGAAACACCTTCAACTTGCCCAATGCATCGCCAAGCACTTCCTCAAGAATCGGCGACCCATCCAATTCGTCATTCACATCACTCATGCACACCATCCTAATCTACAGGCATCAAAAAAAGCGCCGCGAGAAACTCGCGACGCTTCATGTTTCACGTGAAACTATTTCAGGCTTCGTCGATCTCGTCGGCGTCATCGACTGCGGAAGCCTTGACGTACACCGTGACGTAACGATGCGGTTCTTCGCCATGGGACCGAGACTTCATGCCTTCCTCGCGCACCACATCATGGATGATCTTGCGTTCGAAGGAGTTCATCGGCTTCAGATCCACCGGCTCTCCGGTCTCACGCGCCTCATCGATGGCGTCCAGGGCGAGGTCGTGCAGACGCTGGCGCTTGCGCTTCAGGAAGCCGTCGACGTCCACGATGAGGTGGGAGCGTTCGCCGGTTTTCTGCTGCACAGCAAGGCGGGTCAGCTGCTGCAGCGCGTCGACCACTTCCCCATTGCGTCCGATTAGATGCTTGATGTCGGTGTCGTCGTCGGCGACGATCTGCACCATCGGACGGTTGTTGTGCACGCCCATTTCTATGTCGCCTTCGTAGTCGGCGATGTCGAGCAATCCTTCGAGGTAATCGGCAGCGATATCAGCTTCCTCATTGAGCTGATCGATGGTCTTCTCATCATCTTGCGCCATGGTTCTGTACTCCTTTGAGCGGGGTTCTTGTTATTCAAGTCTAGCGATTGTTGTGTATCACGTTGGTGATTGCCGCGTATAAAACGGTGTGTCCTGTGTTTCACGTGGAACACAGGACACACCCGATACTTATTTCTTCTTCTTTTTCTTGCGTCTCGGCTGCACGCGCTGGTAGCCGTTCTTTTCCTTGTTCTCAGCTGCTTCCTTGGCCTTCTGCAGCTCCTCCTCCTCGAGGGACGGCAGGCCGGCTTGGCACGGCGGGCGTTCTCATGGGCGTGGTCGCGCCTCTCCTTCGCCTCGGCCGCGGGCGAACCCGGGGTCGGGAAGACGTGGATCTGCCAGATTGAACGCAGCAGGTTGCAGATGTTGTTGGTCAGCCAGTACACCAGCACTGCGAACGGCATGGCGACGCCGGAGAAGATGTACATGATCGGGAACATCCACAGCATCATCTTCTGCATCATTTCAGTCTGCTTGTTCGCAGCGCTCTGGGCCATGTTGCGCTTCATGCTGTTGTACTGCATGAGCCACAGGCAGAAGCACATCAACGCCACGAAGATGCCGATGATGATCTTGCCGTGGATGTCGGCGGTGGTGAAGTTCTCGGCCACGTTCACGCCGAACACGTTGGTGGAGGTGAACTGCTTGGCGGTGGCGATGTCGAAGGCGCCGAGGCCGGAACCGTTCCTGAACTTGCCACGGGCGATGTATGGAATGGCCGACAGGGTGTAGAACATGCACATGAACACAGGACCTGCACGAACATAGGCAGCATCGATGTGCAGCCGCCCATCGGGTTCGCGTCGTTGTCCTGGTAGAGCTTCATCATCTCGCGTTGCAAAGCCTCTTTGCTGGCGGGATCGTTCTTGCCCTTGTACTTGTTTTGGATGCGCTGCATCTTGGGCTGCAAAACGGCCATCTGGGCCTGCATCTTGCGCATGCCCTTCATGGACTTGTAGAACAGCGGGAACACGCACGCCTGGACCACAATCACCAGGAACACGATGGACATGACCCACGAGAAACCGATCTCGTTCATGCCCAGCATCACCATGAATCGGTGGAATCCGGCCATAATCTGCGTCATGAGCCACTCGACGGGGTACAGGAGCTTGTACAGCCAGCCCCAGAAACCACTATCGAGGAGGAATTGATCTTGATTCATTACAGGCCATTCTCCTTATCGCCTATAGGTTCATCTACATCCAGAGGCGTGAGACGAGGCTCCTCGTGTGCCTTCGACCACGAACATCTGTAAAACAAGGAATAGAGCTGTGGAACGTCGTCGATTCCTCCACGGTTCCACTGGTTGCAACGAAGAAGGCGTAATAACGCAAGAAGACCACCTTTAAGGCAGCCAAATCGTTCAATCGCCTGAATCGCATAATTGGAGCAGCTGGGATAATACCGGCACCGAGGTGCGGTATGGGCGGAAATATGTTTCTGATACCAGCGGATGAGCCGCACCATCCAATTGCGATGATGTCCCTTGCTCATTGCCGGGAAGCGGTTTTACGTTTCACCGCTTCGAAACACGATGCCATCTGCTGCTCAAGCGACAGGAAATCGGCACGTGCGGCACTTGGCTTGGCACGCAACACGATATCGCAGGATTCAGGTAATAGTGATTCGTACTTTCGTGCAAGCACACGGAAACGCCTTTTCACGGCGTTGCGCGTGACCGCGTTGCCAACAGCTTTGGAAACGGCCAAGCCGACACGGCGGCCTTGCACCGTCGCTGTATCGCCCGTTACGACATCGTCGTGCATCAGATAATGCACGACGATGTCTTCTCGCGATACCCTACGACGGCGTTTGAGCACCGCAACAAAATCGCGATGGCTTTTCAGCCGTTCCACCGCTCTATGCCACTAAAAAATCAGGCAGCGAGGGACTTGCGGCCCTTGGCGCGGCGACGGTTGATCAGAGCGCGGCCTGCGCGGGTGCGCATGCGCTGACGGAAACCGTGCTTCATGTGGCGACGGCGGTTGTTCGGCTGGAATGTCCTCTTCATAATTAATGCTCCCGGTGTTTTTAGCCATGCCAAGGCACGGCTCCTCATGAGTCAAGCTCTACTAAACTACTCTGACCCCTGAACAGATTGTCGCGTCGTCCATTTTTCTTCACATTTTCATGGGGATTCCCCGCATAAAACAATCCACATAATCGTTGCGATTCCGCCGAATTCCCCACAAAAGTTATCCACAAACTACAACAATGTTATTCACATTTCAATCTTTTCAACACGCATGCCGGTGGATAACTCGGGGAAAAGAGAGTACAAATATACAGTTGCACATCAGTGGTACGTCTGTCGAGAAAGGATTATCCGTGGCTGATAACACGACAACAGATCCTCTCGAGCAGGCTCGTGGGGTGTGGTCCGACGCTTTGGCCCTGCTGCACCAGAATCCGTCGCTGTCCGTACGCGACAAAAGCTGGCTGGAGAACGTCTATCCCGAAGGCATGTGGGGTCCGACCATCATGCTGTGCGTGCCCAGTGAGGCGGCTCAGCAGGCTTTGCAGACCGAATTGAACAAGCCGTTGATGGAGGCGTTGCGCGAATCCGCCGAACAGGACATCTTCCCCGCCTTCAAAATCGTTGAAATGAAGCCGAAAACGGAGGAACAGCCGGAGGAAACCTATCCGCGCTTCTCCCCCGCGAAATCGCCGGCGAAATCCCCTGCGAACGAGACGATGCAAGGCCAGTTGCCGATTCCCGCGACGATGCCGCCGGAACAGGACCATTTCCAGAGCGGCCAGAACAGGCCGCTGCTCGACCCCGAAACGCATTTGAACAAGAACGCCACCTTCGACACCTTCGTGCCCGGCGATTCCAACCGTTTCGCACGTACCGTGGCGCTGGCCGTGGCGGAGGGCTCCGGCCATGATTTCAATCCGTTGTGTATCTACGGCGGCTCCGGCCTGGGCAAAACCCATTTGCTGAACGCCATCGGCAACTACGCGCTGGTCAAGGACCCCAATCTGAAGGTCCGCTACGTCACCAGTGAGGAATTCACCAACGAATTCATCGAGGCTCTGGCCGATACGAACCAAAGTTCCGGCCAGATCAAGGAATTCAACCGCCGCTACCGCGAGGTCGACGTGCTGCTCATCGACGATATCCAGTTCCTGAGCGGCAAGGACGCGACCCTTGAGCAGTTCTTCCACACGTTCAACACCCTGCATCAGCCAACAAGCGCATCGTGATCGCCTCCGATGTGCCGCCGAAGGACCTGCAGGCTTCAACGAACGTCTGATCTCCCGCTTCGAATCGGGCCTGACCGTGGACGTCAAACCGCCGGATCTGGAGACGCGAATCGCCATTCTGCGCATGATCGCCACCATGAACGGCTCCAATATTCCCAACGACGTGTTCAACCTGATCGCGGAACGGTTCACCGAGAACATCCGCGAGCTGGAAGGCGCGCTGAACCGTGTGACCGCCATGGCGTCGCTGAGCAACCAGCCGGTCACCAAAGCCCTTGCGGAGCAGACTTTGCAGGACTTCTTCACCACCGACGTGGAAATCAAGCCCGCGGACATCATCACGCAGGTGGCCAAGTACTTCTATTTGACGTTCGACGACATCGTCGGCCGTTCGCGTACCAAGAAGATCGCGCTGGCACGCCAGATCGCCATGTATCTGGTACGCGAGCTGACCAGCATGAGCCTCAACGACATCGGCCTGGTCTTCGGTGGCAAGGACCACACCACCGTGATGCACGCGTATACGCGCATCAACGACGAGATGCAGGAGAAGCAGGAGATCTACAACTACGTGACCGAGTTGACTCTGCAGCTCAAGCAGCGTTCCAACGACAAGTAACGGAAGCAACCACAGCAAACGGCGTATTTCCAACGGTTTTCCTTAGGCTGGTAAATTATTTACCAGCCTTTTTACTATCCGCGTGACACGCCCGGACAGAATTTCTTGTACATCGAGTTTTCCACATACATATCCACATTTCGGGGAAAGGTCTGTGGAAAAGCCGTTGGAAACACGGAAAACGGCAGTGGATGGCTCGTGGATTATTCACAGTGAATTGTGGATAAGTTTTGCGCGGCCATGAGCCTGTGGATAACCCATGCTCTTATCCACATTCGACTCAGAAGTTATCCACAGATGTCGCCTCGTACTGAGACGTTGCTGCGCTTGCTGAACGAGCTTATCCACACTATCCACAGGCTTATTATTACGAAAGTACGTTTTTCTTACTTTCATCGTCATTCTCGTAATGCGGGGAATTCCCCACGCTTTCGTCGTCGTTGCTCTTATCGCTAGAATGGCATGTGAATCGAACGAAACGAGGAATACCCCATGAAAGTCGAAGTCAATTCCCAAGCTCTTGCCGATGCCGTGGCATGGACACACGTGTCATCGACGCACGTCCCGCAACCCCGATTCTGGCGGGCATCCGTCTGGAAGCCATTGACGGCACACTCCAGCTTTCCGCCTTCAACTACGCCATTTCCGCACGCCACCACATCGAAGCCGGCGTGGACGAGGCCGGTAGCGTTCTGGTGCTGGGCAAACTGCTTGCCGACATCACCAAGTCGCTGCCCGCTGCGAAAACCTATCTTTCCACTGATGGTTCCACGATGACCATCACGTCGGGCAAGTCGACCTTCACCATGCAGCTCATGCCGGAAAGCGAATATCCGGATCTGCCCGTGGTGCCGACGAAACTGGGTCAGGTGGACTCCCCCACCTTCGCTCAGGCCGTCAACCAGGCGTCCGTCGCGGTCTCCCGTGAGGAGAACCGTCCGGTGCTCACCGGCATCCGCGTCCAGTTCCAGGGCGACAAGGTCATTATGAGCTCCACCGACCGTTTCCGTCTGGCCCGTTCCAGCTTCACCTGGACGCCGGAGGATGCGACCATCAGCACCACCGCTTTGGTCCGTGGCTCGCTGCTGCGCGACATGGCGCGTTCGCTGGACGAGCATCAGAACGTCACCATCGATTTCGATGCGGACAACCCGTCCCTGCTGGGCTTCGAGAACGCCGGCCGCGTGTCCACCTCCCAGCTCATCGACGGCGAATTCCCGGCCGTTGACCGCCTGTATGCCGATGAATACCCGATTCATGCCGTCATCAACAAGCAGGCCCTCATCGACGCCATCAAGCGCGTTTCGCTGGTCGCCGAACGCAACGCCCCGATCCGTATGGTCTTCTCCGGCCAGGAGCTGACGCTGTCGGCCGGCACCGCCGACGAAGCACAGGCGAAGGAGATTCTCGACATCGACATGGACGGCGAGGACATCACCGTGGCGTTCAACCCCTCCTATCTGGTCGACGGCCTGAGCGCCATCAGCGAGCCGTTCGTGCGCATGAAGATGACCACCGCGGTCAAGCCCGTGGAATTCAACGGCCAGCAGGAAGCGGATTCCGACGAATCCATGGACTACCGTTACCTGCTCGTTCCGATGCGCTTCAACAACTGATTTCGTTCCACCTGTGGCCCGGACGGCAAGTTCCCGTCCGGGCCACCATGCCATCGCCTTCAAGGAATCCCGGTTTTCATGCATATCTCCCGTCTCGCGCTCGACCATTACCGGTCATGGGACCATTGCGTGCTTGATTTCGAACCGGGAATCAACATTCTCCAAGCTCGAACGGCCTAGGGAAAACCAATATCGTGGAAGCCGTGGAAGTGCTGTCCACCGGCTCCAGCCACCGCACCTCGTCATCGCTGCCGCTGGTCGAAAAAGGCCACCCTTCCGCCACTGTCCGGGCCAACGTCGAAGATGCGGGCGAACAGCGCACATATGAGATCACCATCGCCGCGCGAGGCGCCAACAGGGCGCGCGTGGACGGCGGAAAATCGCAATATATGAGGGATATCGTGGGTTTGGTCCCCTCCGTGTCCTTTACCCCCGAAGACCAGCGGTTGGTGTCTGGCGATCCGGCCACCCGAAGGAACTTCCTCAACCAGGCGGCTTCGCTGCTGTTGCCCCGTTATGCGCAGTCGTTGCAACAGTTCACGCACGTTGCCAAACAGCGTGCCGCATTGCTCAAACAGCTGTCCGACGGCTCCGGCATCGACCCCGAATACGGGCGTCAGGCCGTGCTGAGCGGTCTGGAAGTGTGGACCGGCCAATTCATCGCCCTCGGCGTGCAATTGACCAAGGACCGGAACGATGTGATCGGACTGCTGCGCGAGCCGTTCACCCGCATCTATGCTTCGTTGGCGGGCGAAGAGGAACAGGCCGACCTGGTGTATGAGCCGTCCTTCGACGAGGTGCTTCTGTTCGACGAGCCGGCCGCGGAAATCAGCCGTCATTTCCAACGCATCTACCCCGGCGAAGTGGCCCGTGGGCAGAATCTGATCGGACCGCAGCGCGATGATCTGACATTGCGGCTCAACGACATGCAGCCCGCGAATTCGCTTCGAACGGCGAGATGTGGACAATGGCGTTGGCCTTGAAAATGGCGCTGTACGAAGTGGTTTCGGCGCAGCGCGACGTCAAGCCGATCGTGATACTCGACGATGTGTTCGCCCAGCTCGACGAGTCCCGTCGCGGGCAGATCCTCGACTTCGCGCGACGGCAGGACCAGGTGCTGATCACCGTCGCCGCGGCAAGCGATATTCCGCAAGGCGAGGCGCATGTCATCGACGTTGCCGCGCTGCGTGCGCAATCGCAGGAGACGGACGGCGATATCGCGGCGATGGCGGCCATGCTTGCCGCCGGACGTGGCGCGCAATCGCAAGGAATCGAGGCCGAATCCTAATGCCGAAACCACCAATCTGCGAACTGCTGAACCTCGACCAACGCAAACTGCCGGCCGAAGTGTTCGACCGCATCAGCGACCGTGCCGGGCGGCTCAAGGAACGCGAGGAACGCGCGCGCAAGGCGTGGGAAAGCTTCGGCGAACCTGGACGCGATCCGGAAACCGTCGGCAGCCTGTTCAATCTGCTGGCATCGAACGGCGCATGGATACCCCACCTCAAAATGGCGCAGATGCGCGACCATTGGGACCAGGTGGTGGGCGTGGAGAACGCGAAGCACTCCTACCCCGCCAGCCTGCGAGACGGCGTGCTGACGATACGTTGCGACAGCCCGGCCTGGACCACCACCCTGTCGTATATGACGCCGTTGCTGACGGACACCATCCGCAGGAAACTCGAAGGTCTGACCATCAATGAGGTGAGGGTCACCGGCCCGCAGAGCCAAGGGTTCAGCCGTGGGCGTATCTCAAGGAAGATTCGCTACTGAGGGCTATTGCGAAGTCGACTTACAATCGACCTCTCTGACAGGAGAGATCGATTGTGGCGCGCGTGAAACAGGCCGTTGCGACGGGGTTTACGGAGGTTTTCCGGCTCGTCGGACGCGTTCGGAACCATGCCGAAGCCGTTGAAAACCGTTGAATTCCAAGGACAAATGTCTATAGCGCGCTGTCCCCCTCCATGAGTAGAATATCCAGCAGTGTATGTAAACGCCTAGAAGGGGCCTTTATTTGCGTTCTAGGTGGTATCACCTGCGGAAATGACCCTTGATGGCGGGAAAAATGCAGGAAGGAATCTCTGTGGCAGACCTTGATGCGGATTCGCTGAACGAATCAGCTGAAAACACGCAGGAAGATCAGATTCAGGATCAGATCCAGAACGACCAGCTCGAAGATGCGCAACTTGACGATTCGCTGTCTCCGGAACACTACGACGCGTCCGATCTGAGGGTGCTGGAAGGCCTTGAGGCGGTGCGTATCCGCCCGGGCATGTATATCGGCTCCACCGGCCCTCGCGGCCTGCACCATCTGGTGTATGAGATCGTCGACAACTCCGTCGACGAGGCGCTTGCCGGCTACGCGTCGCACATCGAAGTGACGATTCTGCCGGACGGCGGCGTGCGCGTGGTGGACGACGGCCGAGGCATCCCGGTCGACGAAGTGCCGGGCGAAGGCATCTCCGGTGTCGAAACCGTGATGACCAAGCTGCACGCTGGCGGCAAGTTCGGTGGCGGCGGCTACGCGGTTTCCGGCGGCCTGCACGGCGTGGGCATCTCCGTGGTGAACGCGCTGTCCACCCGCGTGGACATCGAAGTGCGCCGTCAGGGCTTCCACTGGACCCAGACCTACATCGACCAGAAGCCGACCGCGCGTCTGCTCAAGGGCAAGCCGATGGAGGAAGGCGAATCCACCGGCACTTCCGTGACCTTCTGGGCCGACGGCAAGATCTTCGAAACCACCACCTACGATTTCGAGATACTGCGCAACCGCTTCCAGCAGATGGCGTTCCTGAACAAGGGCCTGAAGATCTCCCTGACCGACCTGCGCGAGCCCGACCAGGCCGGCGACGAGGTTTCCGGCGAGGAATCCGAAACCGAAGACAAGTTCCAGACCGTCACCTACCAGTACAACGACGGCATCAAGGACTACGTCGACTACCTGGTGAAGTCCCGCAAGGCCACCCCGGTCGAACCGGACGTCATCGACTTCGAGGCCGAGGACCTGAAGATCGGCATCTCCGCGGAAATCGCCATGCAGTGGACCACCGCGTATTCCGAAGCCGTGCACACCTTCGCCAACACCATCTCCACCACCGAAGGCGGCACCCATGAGGAAGGCTTCCGCGCCGCGCTGACCTCGCTGGTCAACCGTTACGCCCGCGAGAAGAACATCCTCAAGGACAAGGACGAGAACCTGTCCGGCGACGACGTGCGCGAAGGCCTGACCGCCGTCGTGTCCGTCAAACTCACCAACCCGCAGTTCGAAGGCCAGACCAAGACCAAGCTCGGCAACTCCGAAGCGAAGACCTTCGTGCAGCGCGTCATGACCGACAAGCTCGGCGACTGGTTCGACGCCCACCCGAACGAGGCCAAGAACATCATCCAGAAGGCCATCGAGGCCTCCCGTGCGCGTCTGGCCGCCAAGAAGGCACGTGAGAACACCCGCCGCAAGTCGATCTTCGAATCGGCCGGCATGCCGGACAAGCTCAAGGACTGCCAGTCCAACAACCCCGAAGAATGCGAGCTGTTCATCGTGGAGGGTGATTCCGCAGGCGGCTCCGCCATCCAGGGACGCAACCCGATCACGCAGGCCATCCTGCCTCTGCGAGGCAAGATCCTCAACACCGAGCGCGCAAGCCTGGACCGCATGATGAAGTCGGACACCATCGAATCGCTGATCACCGCCGTCGGCGGCGGCTACGGCGAGGACTTCGACCTCAACAAGGTGCGCTACCACAAGGTCATCATCATGGCCGATGCAGATGTGGACGGCGCGCATATCGCAACCCTGAACCTGACGCTGTTCTTCCGCTACATGCGTCCGATGATCACCGCCGGCTACGTGTACGTGGCCATGCCGCCGCTGTACCGCCTCAAGTGGACCAAGGGCCCGCACGACTTCGTGTACACCGACGCCGAACGCGACCGCGTGCTCGCCGAAGGCAAGGCCGCGGGCCGCCAGCTGCCGAAGGGCGAAGGCATCCAGCGCTACAAGGGTCTGGGCGAGATGAGCTACCAGGAACTGTGGGAGACCACCATGGATCCTGACCATCGCATTCTGAAGCAGGTGCAGATCGAAGACGCGGCCGCGGCCGACGAGACCTTCTCCATGCTCATGGGCGACGAAGTCGAACCACGTCGTCTGTTCATCCAGCGCAACGCACGCAACGTCAGCTGGATCGACGCGTAAACGCGTAGGGTTTCGCAGGACTTCAAAGCAAGGATTAGAAATTGGCAGACGAAAACAACAGCAACGAAGACGGCCAGTTCGTGCCTGACGGCTCCATGGAACCGTTGAGCCCGCAGGAGGCCGACAACACCGATTATGGCCTGATGGTCGGCGAACGCGTCCAGAAGAAGGATCTGCAGCAGGAAATGCGCGAATCCTATCTGGCGTACGCCATGTCCGTCATCGTCGATCGTGCCCTTCCGGACGTGCGAGACGGCATGAAGCCGGTGCACCGCCGTGTGATCTACGCGATGTACGACGGCGGCTACCGCCCCGACCGCGGCTACTCCAAGTGCGCACGCGTCGTCGGCGAAGTCATGGGCAAGTACCATCCGCACGGCGATTTCGCCATCTACGACACGTTGGTGCGTATGGCGCAGTCGTGGTCGATGCGATACACGCTCGTCGACGGCCAGGGCAACTTCGGCTCCCCCGGCGACGACCCGGCAGCCGCAATGCGTTACACGGAATGCCGTATGGCGCCGCTCGCCATGGAAATGGTGCGTGACATCGACAAGGACACCGTCGATTTCCTGCCGAACTACGATGGCAAGACGCAGGAGCCGACCGTGCTGCCGGCCCGCTTCCCGAACCTGCTGTGCAACGGCTCGTCCGGCATCGCCGTCGGCATGGCGACCAACATTCCTCCGCACAACATGCGCGAGGTGGCAGAAGGCGTGCATTGGGCGCTCGACCATCCGGACGCGAGCGTGAGGAACTGCTCGACAACCTGATCCGCATCATCAAGGGACCGGACTTCCCTACCGGCGCCACGATTCTCGGCCATAAGGGCATCGAACAGGCGTACCGTACCGGCCGTGGCCTCATCACCATGCGAGCGTGGTGAACACCGAGGAGATCAAGGGCCGCATGTGCCTCGTGATCACCGAACTGCGTACCAGGTCAACCCGGATCGTCTGGTCGTGTCCATCCGCGAAGCGTGCGCGACGGCAAGATCCAAGGCATCGCGACATGCGCGACGAAACCTCCGGCCGTACTGGCCAGCGCCTCGTGCTCGTGCTCAAGCGCGACGCCGTGCCGAAGGTCGTGCTCAACAACCTGTACAAGCATTCCCAGCTGCAGCAGACCTTCGGCGCGAACATGCTGGCACTGGTCGACGGTGTGCCGCGCACGCTGTCCCTGGATGCGTTCATCCGTCATTGGGTAAACCACCAGCTCGAAGTCATCGCACGCCGTACCGCCTACCTCAAGCGCGAGGCCGAGGAACGCGACCACATCCTGCAGGGCTATCTGAAGGCCCTTGACATGATCGATGAGGTCATCGCCCTCATCCGTGCCTCCGAGTCCGCGGAGACCGCCCGCACGGGCCTTATGGACCTGCTTGACGTGGACGAGGTGCAGGCCGACGCCATCCTCGCCATGCAGCTGCGCCGACTGGCCGCCCTGGAACGTCAGAAGATCCTCGACGAGCACAACGAGCTCATGCGCAAGATCGCCGACTACAACGACATCCTCGCCAAGCCGGAACGCCAGCGCAAGATCGTCGGCGACGAGCTGGACGAAATCGTCGCCAAGTATGGCGACGAACGCCGTACCAAGATTCTGCCGTACTCCGGCGAGATGAATGTCGAAGACCTGATCGCCGAAGAAAACGTGGTCGTCACCGTGACCCACTCCGGTTTCATCAAGCGCACCAAGGCCGACGAATACCGCGCGCAGCACCGCGGCGGCAAGGGCATCAAGGGCGCCAAGCTGCGCGAGGACGACGTGGTGGACCACTTCTTCCTGACCAGCACGCACAACTGGCTGCTGTTCTTCACCAACAAGGGCCGCGTGTACCGTCTGAAGGCATACGAGCTGCCGGAAGGCTCCCGCGATTCCAAGGGACAGCACGTGGCGAACCTGCTGCAGTTCGGCCCGGACGAGACGATCCAGACCGTGCTGTCGATTCCGAACTACGACGTGGCCAAGTACTTGGTGCTCGCCACCCGTTCCGGCAAGGTCAAGAAGACCGCGCTCGCCGAATACGACTCCCCGCGTCAGGGTGGTCTGATCGCGGTACGACTCATGACCGACGAGAACGGCGAGAACGCCGACGAGCTGATCGGTGCCGCGCTGTGCAACGCCGACGACGACATCATCCTCGTCTCCAAGCAGGGCATGAGCCTGAAGTTCGAAGCCAACGACGAGCAGCTGCGCCCGATGGGCCGCCAGACCGCCGGTGTGCAGGGCATGAAGTTCCGCGACGGCGACGAGCTTTTGGCCATGGATGTGGTGCAGGGCGATTCCGACAGGGATCTGCTCGTGGTCACCAACGAGGGCTTCGCCAAGCGCACCGCCATCAGCGAATACCGTCTGCAGGGCCGTAACGGCTACGGCGTCAAGGCCGTGCAGCTCGCCGAAGGCCGTGGCTCCCTGGTGGGTGCGTGATCGTGGAGGAATCCGACCAGATCATGGCCATCATGAAGTCCGGCAAGGTCATCCGCTCCAACGTCGCCGAAGTCAAGCGCACCGGACGTACCACCCAGGGTGTGACGCTCGCCAAGCCTGACAAGAACGACGAAATCATCTCCATCGCACGCAACGAGGAGACCGACGAGGATGACGCCGAGCAGGCCGCCGCGGAAAACGGAGCAGTCCAGAACGACGCAGCCACGCAATCGCAAGCCGAAATCACTACTGAAAACTCCGCTGAAACCGGTACGGAAGCCACTTCCGATGCCGGCGATGGCGAGAATGTAGAGGCCTGAGACACAGGCGGGGAATCGTCTGCGAAAACTGGTAGCCTCGGCTAGAAGTAGGCAAGATTCTGCAAGGAGCAACGATGAGCGAGAACAATGAAAGCCATCAGGCGCAGGCAGGGGCGCAGGCCCCACGCGTGGCCCGTTCCGCATCCAGCCAGCCGTTGAGCGGTACGGAACAGTTTCAGGCGCATGAGAACATGGCCGCCGCGTCCGGCGGTGTGAAGGTTCGTGAAAAAGCGCGTCGTGGCGCGCCTCGCGCCCGCCGCATGAGCCTGTCCCTGACCCGCATCGACGCATGGTCCGCGGCCAAGGTGGCGTTCATGCTTTCCATCGCGGGAGGCATCATCCAGATCGTCGCGGTGACGCTGCTGTGGCTGCTGCTGAACGTGGTCGGCGTGTTCGATCAGGTGACGCAGATCGTGTCCTCCACCGGTCTTGACGCCGGCGGATTCGACCTTGCCAACGTGCTTTCGCTGAGCACCGTGCTGAGCGCGGCCACCATCTTCTCCATCATCGAAGTGGTGCTGTTCACCGTGCTGGTGGTGATTCTCACGCTGCTGTACAACGTGGTGAGCACGCTGGTCGGCGGCATCCACGTGACGCTCGGCGACGACTGATCGATTCGTCATACGGCGTTCGTACGGCGCTTGCGCAACGTAAGCCGTTCGTGCAACATAAGAAGACGGCGCTTCCCTACTTCGGGAGGCGCCGTCTTTTCTTATGCAATCGCGATTATGCGGTCGCTTTTATGCAATCGTCATACTGCGTTGCGTGTTATGCCGTAAACGCATATGAAAACGGTCCGTGCGAACGAATCGCACGGACCGTTGAAACGGATTGTGAAAGACGATCAGAGCACGCCCTGGGCGACCATGGCGTTGGCGACCTTGACGAAGCCGGCGGCGTTGGCGCCGAGCATCAGATCGCCCTCATGGCCGTACTCCTTGGCGGCGGCCAGGGAATTGGCGACGATGTTCTCCATGATGGACTTGAGCTTGTTGTCCACCTCTTCGAACGTCCAGGAAAGGCGGTAGGAGTTCTGGCTCATCTCAAGGCCGGACACAGCCACGCCACCCGCGTTGGCGGCCTTAGCCGGGCCGTACAGCAGGCCGTTGTCCTGATAGACGGCGATTGCCTCCGGGGTGGACGGCATGTTGGCGCCTTCGCACACGACCTTGCAGCCGTTGGCGACGAGGGCCTTGGCGGACTCCTCATCGATTTCGTTCTGGGTGGCGCACGGCAGCGCGATGTCGCACGGCACGGTCCACACGCCCTTGCAGCCCTCGTGGTATTCGGCACCCGGAACACGCTCCGCGTACTCCTTGATGCGGCCGCGGTGGCCGAGCTTGATGTCCTTGACGATGTCGAGCTTGATGCCGTCCGGATCGTAGACGTAGCCGTTGGAATCGGAGGCGGTGACGACCTTCGCGCCGAGGGCCTGGGCCTTCTCGGTGGCGAAGATGGCCACGTTGCCGGAGCCGGAGATGACGACGGTCTTGCCTTCGAAGGAATCGTTCTTCAGGACGCGCAGGGCTTCCTGGGTGTAGTAGCACAGGCCGTAGCCGGTAGCCTCGGTGCGAGCCAGGGAGCCGCCGAATTCGAGGCCCTTGCCGGTGAGCACGCCGGAGTATTCGTCGCGGATACGCTTGTACTGGCCGAACAGGTAGCCGATCTCACGGGCGCGACGTTGATGTCGCCGGCCGGAACGTCGGTGAACTGGCCGATGTGACGGCACAGCTCGGTCATGAACGCCTGGCAGAAACGCATGACTTCGGCATCGGACTTGCCCTTCGGATCGAAGTCGGAGCCGCCCTTGCCGCCGCCCATCGGCAGGCTGGTCAGGGAGTTCTTGAGAATCTGCTCGAAGCCAAGGAACTTGATGACGCCCTCGTTCACGCTCGGGTGGAAACGCAGACCGCCCTTGTACGGGCCGATCGCGGAGTTGAACTGGATGCGGTAACCGCGGTTGACCTGCACCTTGCCCTCATCGTCCGTCCAGGCGACGCGGAACTTCACCACGCGCTCCGGCTCGACGAGGCGCTCGAGCACGCCCGCCTTCTCATATTCCGGGTGCTTCTCAACAACCGGCTCGAGGCTTTCGAAGACCTCGCGAACGGCCTGCAGGAACTCCGGCTGGTCGCCATCGCGCTTCTCGACCTGCGCGTACACGCGCTTGACGTACTCATCAGTGAGCATATTTTTCCCCTTCGGATAGTTGGGTTATCAATACGGCGGTTTCATTCTATGTGCTTGATTGTGAGACGCACAAGATATTGCTCAAGATTTGGCTGGAGCGTGCGGATATAGGATGGATTCGGGCATGCAAGAGAGACACGTCCAAAGAGAGACTTGTCCATTGACGCGATTCACGGAATCGCGAATGCAGAACAGGAGCAAAAATGTTCGAAGGATTCAAGAAATTCATCGCACGCGGCAATATGATCGACATGGCCGTCGGTGTCGTCATGGGCGGTGCCGTCACCACCGTGGTCAACGCGATCGTCAACAGCGTCATCAATCCGTTCATCGCCATGATCTTCGGCAAGCCGAACATGGATGGTCTGCTGGCGATCACATTCAACGGCGCGACCGTTTCGTTCGGCGCAGTGCTGGGCGCTATTCTGAATTTCCTCATCATCGCCGTCGCCGTCTATTTCTGCATTCTGGTGCCGATCAACAAATTCCGCGACATGACCGAGGCGCTGCTTGCCAAGACCAAGCTTGCCGAGCAGAAGGAAGCCGAGGAAAAGGCCGCTGAAGAGCCGTCTGCCGAAGAGCAGACCGTCCAGCTGCTGCAGCAGATTCGTGACGAGCTGGCCAAGCAGAACGCGGCCCGCAACTAGTTGCGATTCGTGGTGCCACTCCCCTACTGATTTGATGATTCCGGCCGCTTGCGGGTATGCAGGCGGCCGTTTTATTTGGTTTGCGGGCGATCGCGTCCGTTGGATGGTCGGCAAGAGACTGAATACGAAAAAGGCTTCCGATTACTCGGAAGCCTTCAATTCTGTGGAGCTAAGGGGATTCGAACCCCTGACCCTCTCCATGCCATGGAGATGCGCTACCAGCTGCGCTATAGCCCCGTGGAGCTAGCCGGGTTCGAACCGGCGACCCTCTGCTTGCAAAGCAGATGCGCTACCAGCTGCGCTATAGCCCCATAGGTGAAAAAAGCGGCTGTGCCGCTTCCTTACCATCTACGTGGGCCCGGGAGGACTTGAACCTCCGACCTCATCCTTATCAGGGATGCGCTCTAACCACCTGAGCTACGGGCCCAACTTGCTGTGTCTTGAACACAACGAATTGAAATAATACTTGAATCACAGGGAAAGTCAAGTGCTGCCGTGTCATCGGCGTGTCGTGGCATAATGCAGGCATGACATATGGGCAGCGCAACGGCGGTAACGGCCGCAACGGCAGGGGAGTGGGGCATCGCAACCGCAATCGCGTGATTTCCGAAACGACGGCGAGCATCGCCGGCATGCGGGTGGCCATCGTGCGCAAACCCATCAAAAACATGTACCTGCGCATCAAACCGCCGAACGCGGATATCGTCATCTCCGCGCCGCAACGAATGTCGCAAAACGCTATCGAACGGTTTGTAACGGAACGCAAGCCGTGGATCGAACGGGCGCAATGCAGCATGCGACAGGCCAGAGACGTGCAAATCAACGCGCAGCGTGCGCAAAACGGCAATATTGGCGATACTGCGCTTCCGCCAACCCGCCCGCTTTCGTATGGACGGACGAGGCCAAGGCGCGGGCGCAACGCAACATCGAATCGCAATTGCCTGTGTTGCTTGCCAAATGGGGCCCGATCGTTGGCCGTACGCCGACGCATATCACGTTGCGTCTGATGAGTTCGCGTTGGGGATCGTGCACGCCGAAGACCGGACGTATCCGACTTAACCTGCAGCTTGGTTTAATGGCCCCTAGATTCCTCGAATACGTGCTGGTGCATGAGATGACCCACCTGTGGGAGAACGGCCACGGAGAGGGCTTTCAAAGGCGTATGAGCGCCTATCTGCCGCAATGGAGGCAGTTGCGCCGCGACATCAACCGGCAGGTGGTGCTGTAAAAGGCCGCTCGGGTTACTTGCCGTCCGCCGCGGAATCGCCAGCCGCGGAACTGTCCTCATCGGCGGTGTGCCGACGCACTTCCAGCGTTTCGATACGACGGCCGTCCACTTCGGTGACGACCATGTCATAACCGTCATCGGATGACAGCACGTCGCCGACCTCGCCCATTTTGCCGGTGTGCGCCAGGAAATAGCCGGCAACCGTCTCGTACGGGCCGTCTTCCAGCTCGATGCCGGTCAAATCCGCGAAATCCTCGATCGTCATGCCACCTTCGATGGTGGCCACGCCATTGACGAAAGCGGCGCGTTCTGTGCGTTCGCCGCCCTTTTCCTCCGGCAGGTCGTATTCGTCGCGGATGTCGCCGACCAATTCCTCGGTCATGTCTTCCAACGTGACGATGCCGTCGGTGCCGCCGTATTCGTCGATCACCACGGCCAGGTGAATGCCTCGTTTGCGCAGCAGCTCAAGGCTTGGCAGCAGCTTCGACGTGCCCGGCAGGGAAATGCCCTCACGCGTCACGTCGGCAACGGTTCTCGCCTTCGGATCGCGGATGTCAAGCAGGTCGCGCACGTGTACGAAGCCGAGCACGTCATCGAAATCCTTGCCGGTGACGGGGTAACGCGAATACGGCATTTCACGCACGTACGCGGCGGCTTCCGCAATCGGCATGGAGCCGTCCAGGAACGCGACGTCGGCACGAGGACGCATGACCTCCGCCACGATGGTTTCGGATGCGTCGAACACGTCGTCGAGGATGGTGCGCTCGTCCTTGCTGAGGTTGGTGTTGGTGTTGACGAGCACGCGCAGTTCGTCGTCGGACACCTCGCTGTCGGTTTCGTTCGGATCGAAGCCGAGCAGCCGCACGATGCCGTTCGTGTTCTTGCCGATCAGCCAGATGATCGGCTTGCACACTTTGGCGAACACATGGATGGCCGGCACCACGGCACGCGCGATCTGCTCGTTGCGTTGCATGGCGATACGCTTCGGCACCAGTTCGGAAATGACGATCGAGCAATACGAGATGATCAGTGTCAACGCGATGGTGGTCAGGGGAGCGGCGACGTTATGCGGCACACCCCAGTCTTCGATGACCGGCACGATATACGGGGCGATTGAGGATTCGCCGAACGACGCGGACAGGAAGCCGCACAGCGTCACGCCGATCTGCACGGTGGACAGGAACGTGTTCGGGTCGCGTGCGATCTGCGCCACACGCTTGCCGCGCGCATCCTCCTGTTCCATCTGGTCGATCTGCGATCCGCGCAGGCTGACCAGCGCCAGTTCGGTGCCGGCGAACACGGAACCGAGCAGCAGGAAAATGAAAATCAGAAGGATGTTCAAACCAAGCGACATGATTCCAATCTAAAGCAACGGCATGTCAAAACAGCGCGACGCAACGGATCCGGAAGCCGTCTTTTCCGGAAATCGTCAGAAGCTCAGCACTTCCACCTTGCCGGTGTCGAGCTGGTAGCGTGCTCCGGTGATCATCAGCCGATCCTCGGCCAGCGCGCGCTGGATCACTTCGGAACGTTCCACCAGCTGTTCGATGGTGCGTGCGATGTGCACGCGCTCGAAATCCTCCGCCGATTCCAGTTCCGATTCGTGCGCCTGCCAAATCGAAAAACCGACCGTGCGCAGCATCAGCGATTCCGCGTTCATAATGCGTTCGTCGATGTCGGCGATGCTGTCGGCGGCCATCAGCGAATCCTCCGCGTCGGCGGTCAGCTCGTGCAGCAGCGCCTCGTATTCCTTGCATGCCTGCTTGATCGCGCCGCAATTCTGATGGCCGAGTACCACCAAAAGGCGCACGCCGAGCACGTCCACCGCGTATTCCAAAGAGGCGATCACAGCATCGTCTATGACCTGCCCTGCCGTGCGCACGGTGAACAGATCGCCGATGCCTGCGTCGAAAATAATATCGGGGCTGACACGCGCATCAGAGCAGCTCAGTATGGCCGCTTCCGGTGCGTGTGTGTCCACAAGTGCCTCGCGTGCTTCAGCGCCACGATTCGGATGTTCCGGTTTGCCCTCCGCAAACCTGCGATTACCTGCCAGCATGCGGCTCCAAACGCCGCTTGCCGTGCCTTCGACCTCGTCTTGGTCTACAAACAGTTCGTCTGCCATTGACTCCACCCCTCATTGTTCAGGCTAGCCAACATCATACGTTTTGGTCTGACCGTTCGCTGGGAAATAGAGCGATATCTCGCTTATGTATGGCAGATTTCGTGTTCTGTCCGGTGATATTTCGCTTATGTATGGCAGTCCCAAAGGTGAAAAACCGGAAAAATATACCCCGAAGTGGGTTTTTCGCATGATGGTCTGCCATATATAGCGAGAAGGCTCATGACAAGGCTCCGATTCTGCCATATATAAGGCAGATATAGGTATGAAAAAGGGTCCCCGATCGGCAGTGCGAACGGGGACCCTGAAAGAAACTGGCTAAAATCAGCCGGTGTTCTGCAGGCCTGCTGCGACACCCGACACGGTGCACAGGATCAGGTAGGTGTTACTGCAGTCTGCAGAAGATGAAAAGAATAAGAGCTAAAACAAGAAAGGCGGCACCGCTTATTCTCATTAAGGATGTGTATAGATTGCTCGGATCTCCTTTTTGAGTCCAGAGGAAATTGCTTATTTTCCAGAGTTGCCTTGGAAAAATAAGCATACATAATCCTAGTAGGGCAAGTGCTGTGAGATATATGTACTGCACTGTTCTCCTTCTGGTTTGTCCCTACTGTTTTATTGATAACCCTTTTGCCTGAGGTTGTGGACAAGGCTAGAACTATATTGGCTCCAAAATCGACGGGGTTAGCTCTATGCGCGTGCATTTCGAAACTGGTCACACGGCTGGAGACTTGAGGGCGCATATAGAATTCGCCCCCCATTGGTGCCATTGTTGAAAACAATGGAAGGTGAAACCATATAGGTGGAATATTGATCATTTGAACTTTGCCCATCGAGATTGACTACCCGGTCGATGACGTTATTGGCGACAATCCATCCAACCTGCCACCAATTTACGCAAAGGCTGGAGTGGTCATAACTGTGCATAGGCAAACTGAGATAATTGTGGAGAATAAAAAACTCTTCTGGATTTCATAATTTCCTCCATGTGAAAATTTAATCTCAATCGACAATGATTAAGATATTAAGAGTATTCTAATGGAAAATGAGTAGGGGTGCACTCTAGGGTGTGATTTTCTAGTGAAAATAGCAAAGGTTCTCTCTCGTGGAAGTTGCAAACGAGGGCTTCGCTATGTGTCTGTGTTTCAGGAGTCATGCAGTTGTTACTGAATCATGAGTGGATTGAGGATAAGTATGCTAGTGCTGCATGTTAGGCGCTGAACAAAAACCTTCGAGTGCGGCGTCTTCCGTCAACAACACAACTCGTTCAGAAATACACCCAATATGGTCAAACAGTAAGACAGCGCTATGATGCGAACAATCTTCTTCCAAGACAGTTTGTCATGAAGGAAAGCCGTAACCAAAAGGGTTGTCATTGGGGTTATAAGCAGGACGAGGAAGAAATAGAGAAATGTGGACTAGGCTCAATCTGCCGAGAATATAAGTCTGACCGAACCAGTTGTATAAGCCCACGATGGCTGTCGGTGTCGCGGCGTGGGTAAACGCGGACAGGCGCCGGGTTACGTCGGATGATTGGGAGTCTGTCGTTCGGCCTGCGTGCCTGTTTTGTGCGCTGTCGCCGGCCAGGCTAGGGCCGCGCGACGCGAACGGGGATGCCCGCGCGTTTATCGGCACGGAACCTCCCCGCTCGCTTTTGTCAGGCGGTCAGCCGAAGATCAGCCGTGTTCTGCAGGCCTGCTGCGACACCGGACACGGTGCACAGGATCAGGTAGGTGTAGTTCTCCTTCTGTCCGTGCGTGAGCTCTTCTTTGTCCACGCGCTTGCGTAGCGAGCCGAGGGCGAGCACCTGGGTGGCGGACAGCGCGTCCACGTACGGCGAGCGGATGCGGATGGCCTGGCCGAGCACGTGGCGGTGCTGCAGAGGCCACTTGTCGCCTACGATCTCGAGCACCCACTTGCGGGTGAGCTCCATCTCGTCGAGGACCTTCTTGTTGAGGTCTTCACGGTCTCCGAGGTCAAGGTACATCTTGGCGATGCGCTCGTCAGTCTTGGCCAGCGACATTTCGATGTTGTCGATGAACGTGGAGAACAGAGGCCATTCCTCATACGCTTGACGCAAGGTGTTCAAATCGCCGAACTGTTCGCACGCGGTGCCCAGGCCGTACCATGCGGCCAGATTGATGCGTGCCTGCGCCCAGGAGAAGATCCACGGAATGGTACGCAGATCGTCGAGGGACTTGGCTCCAAGGCCACGTTTGGCCGGACGGGAGCCGATCGGCAGCAGGCCGATTTCGGTCAGCGGCGTGACGGTGGAGAACCACGGTGCGAAGCCGTCGGTGTTCAGCAGGTCGAGGAAGCGGTTATGCGCGGCCTCGTCGAGCTTGTTGGCCATGTCGGCGTACTTGGCGGTCATGTCCGTATTGCGCTTCTCCACGCTTGGAGCGGACTGCAGCAGCGTTGCAGCCGCAACGGACTCGACGTGGCGGATGGCCAGTGCCGGGTTGCCGTAGCGTGCGAAGATGACCTCGCCCTGCTCAGTGAGCTTGAAGCGGCACTTTACGGAGCCGACCGGCTGTGCGAGTACGGCACGGTTAGCCGGGCCGCCGCCGCGGCCGACGGCACCACCGCGGCCATGGAACAGGGTCAGATCGATGTCATGCGATTCCGCCCACTTGGCGATGCGTTCCTGTGCGGAATGCAGGGCCAGGGTTGCGGAGGTCGGGCCGGCGTCCTTCGAGGAGTCGGAGTAGCCGAGCATGACTTCCATCTTGCCGCCGGTGGCCTTCAGACGAGCCTGGACCTCCGGAATCTTGATCATTTCCTCGAGTACGTCTACCGAGTTCTGCAGATCCTCAAGCTGTTCGAACAGCGGGATCACGTCGATGGTTGGAACATCCTTGGGATGGGAGAACGCCAGACGGTTCAGCTCGTACACGTCCCTGATGTTTTGGGCGCTCTTGGTGAAGGAGATGATGTAACGACGGGCGGCCTTGATGCCGTTGCGCTTCTGGATGGAACCAAGGGCGCGGAAGGTGTCGAGCACCTCGTGGGTCATCGGCTGCAGTTCGCCACGCTCACCGTGCAGACCATGTTCGCGGATATCCTCCAGCGCTCGGGAATGCACGACGGAGTGCTGGCGGAACTCCATCTCGACCATATGGAAGCCAAAGGTCTCTGCCTGCCAGATGAGGTCCTGCAGCGGGCCGTAGGCGGAACGTTTGGCGTTGGCTTCGGCGAGGGAGCGCTGCACGACCTTCAGGTCGGCGATGTAATCCTCGCAGGAGTGGTACATGAGATCAGCATCGCGGTCGATGGTGGCCTTCAGACGATCGGCCATGACCAGCATGACGGCACGGTGCAGCTCCTTGGTGGAGATCAGTGCGGCCTTGTCGGTCAGTCGCTCGCTCATTTCCTTCTGATGGTTCCACAGGGACTTGAGCTCGGCGCTCGGCGGGGTGGTCTCGGCCTCCATCGTCAGGTTCTTGCCGACGCGGCGGGTCTCGATCTCCAGCGCGCCCAGCACGTGGTCGCTGAACTTGCGGGCCACCTGACGGCTCACCTTGGCGGTGACATTCGGGTTGCCGTCACGGTCGGAGCCGATCCAGCTTCCCGGGTGGAAGAACGCCGGGCATACCGGCGGCACGAGGCCAGCCTTATCTCCGAGGATCCAATCGTCGAAACGACGGTACACCTGTGGAATGGTATAGAACAACGTATTGTCGAAAATATCGAGAATGGTTTCAGATTCCTCAACCGGAGTCGGCTTCTTCAGTGCGATCGGAGAGGTGCGGAACAGCGCGTCAATCTCGTTGAAGAGTCGACGGGAGTTTTCCTTCTTGTCTGAACCGCCAAGCAGCTTGTGCGTTGCGAGCAGCTGGGAGATGCGACGGATTTTGCCTTCCACGGCTTTGCGGCGGGCTTCAGTCGGATGCGCGGTGAACACCGGATGGAACTCGAGCTGGTCGAGCAGTTCCTTGGCTTTGGCCGGACCCATTTCGTTAATGAGCTGGTGGTAGGCGCAGGTCATTTCGTTCACTGGGTCGACGGCTTGGGTGTCATCTACGGCGGCCTCACGGCTGTGCAGCACGGAGACACGGTAGTTCTCCTCGCATAGGTTGGCCAGATGGAAGTAGGTAGTGAAGGCGCGGGCCAGCAGTTGTGCCTCATGCACATCCGTTTTATCGATGATGTCGACGACCTTCTGCAGGTCATCCTGATCCGGATTCGTATCCGTCAGAATGCCGGAGAAGCGTTCGGCGCTAGCGTTCAGTGCGTGTTCGCGCACTTCATCGAACTTGGCCAGCAGCTTTTCATCGAATTCGCCGAGCACCTCGCGAAGAATCTGCAAACACAGATCCATTTCCTCTTTGAGGGAAGCGGGAAGATCACGCTCCTCGGGGCCTTTGGTGCCGGTGCCGGACGAGACGATAGCTGCGTCGGCAGGCGTGATCTGTTCGTTTTCTATTGTCATCAGACCTCCTTCTCCAAACCATCGGGTTGCCCGGTCTGTCGGTCCTTCGCGGCACCTCCGCGATTGTTTTGGCCGTCTGTTGCGAGCCACAGCCCTAAGTCTGGTGGGTAAATGCGTACCCATTGTATGCTCGGCAAATCGACAGTTTGGTTACGGAAATACCGAAAATGTCCGCATCGTGGTCCGAAGGTGTCCGCAAAGTGAAATCGATGGAAATTTCGAAAATCCTCCGACCAGCCCACACGTTAGACCTGAACTTGTGAGCGCACAATACGAACATGAACATGAGACGAATTTCGATAGCGCGGAAAAAAGCGCTTCGGCCGTCAGCAAATTCCATACCCATTCCATTCCGCTCGATATGGAAGACATCGAACGCGACTGGGACAAACCCGTTACCGAAGCGGGAATCGCGGCAAAAGCCAGCGTGATCGTACGCGTCGGCATGCTCGACCTCGGCGCGGGCACCGGAAGCTTCCGCGTACGCGAAATGATGCACCGCATCGCCTATCCGCTAGGCGTGCACGTACGCGCCGACGTGAACCTCACCGACATCGAAGCCTCCTGCACCGACGGCAAAGACCGTATCACCGAAGTCGTCGACCTGCCAACCACCGGCGTCAACACGGAACGCATTTGGCTGCTCGAACACTTCGCTGACTGGTTCAACGTGAACCTCGGCAAAGGATCGATGTACCACAGCCAATCCGACGTGTCCGAAGCTTATGCAGCATCTCGACAAGCGTGATGCGTCGCAGGTGTCGGCTGACCTGTCGAAGCGTCTTCGCGAACGTCAGAAAGCCGAACAGAATCAGGAGGGATCTGACGATCCCGTGCTCGACGCGCTTGAAATGGTGACGGAACGCGCCGAAGTGACCGATACCACCGCGCAGCCGTTGCACTTGCGTGATATCGAAGCGGCAAGCGAGCAGCATAATCGCGGTGAACGTGAAGCCGAACGTGAAACCAAGCGTGAAACTGCCGGTACGGCCAACGTTACGTCAAGCGAATCGACCACGAAAAAAGCGCACAAAAATCGCAATCACAAGCCGCCAAAAGGTCAATACGCCGAACATTTCGACCACGTCGGAAAAGAAGCGGACCAATCGCAAGGCATCACCGTTCGCCAAGCCCACGAACGACTCGACATGATCGAACGACGCAAACCCCTGTATTCGCCGGTGTTCGCGGGATTCGCCTCGGCCTGCGCCTGCGCATCCTTCGTGTTCCTGCTTGGTGGCGGTCCCTTCGACATGATCGGCGCGTTCATCGGCGCGGGACTTGGTCACTGGCTGCGCCGCCGCCTGTTCGCCCACCATCTCAACCAGTTCTTCGTGACGTTCGTATGCGTGGCCGTCGCGGCACTCGCCTGCACGGGCACCCTGCGATTGATTGGTATTTTCGAGCCCGTCGCATTGCAGCATGATACGGCTTACATCGGTGCCATGCTGTTTGTGATTCCTGGATTCCCGCTGATTACGGGTGGACTTGATATGGCGAAAATTGATTTTCCGTCAGGTATTCAGCGCGTTGCGTACGTGCTGTGCATTATTTTGATGGCGACGCTCGCAGGCTGGATGGTCGCTTCGATCGTGCATTTGAATCCGGAAGGATTCGAGCCGTTGGGACTCAATCCGGTTGTCAATTGCCTGTTGCGTTTCGTGTTCGCATTCATCGGCGTCTGGGGCTTCTCCACCATGTTCAACTCGCCGCAGCGCATGTGCCTTGTCGCCGCCACCATTGGCGCCATTACTGACACCTTGCGTTTGGAAATCGTTGACATGGGCGTTCCCGCCGAAGCCGGCGCATTCATCGGCGCACTGCTCGCAGGCCTGCTTGCCTCCGCATGGCGTTCTGCGGTTCATCGCAGCTGGCTCGCCCCGCATCTCGGCTACCCGCGCATCTGCCTGACCGTGCCGTCCATCGTGATCATGGTTCCCGGTTTGTACATGTATCAAGCCATGTTCCACCTCGGCCAATTCGACACCTTGAACGCCCTCGACTGGGCTTTCCGCGCGTTCATGGTGATTATCTGTCTGCCGATCGGCCTAGCCATGGCTCGCGTTATCACCGATAAGTCTTGGAGATACGATATTTGATCCGTTTCGGCATTTGGGCGCGTAAATGAGATAAATGCGATTGTCGCAATGTTCGACCGGTACATTGGGACAATCGCATATTTTTTCAGAAGAGATTCGAAAGAAATTCGTTTCGACAGAGATTTGAAGAAAGAGATTCGAAAGAAATTCGGCTAGCAATCTAAGAAGAGAGAATTCATGGTTACCAAAGATTTTTGGGTGCTGCTGGCGATGGTCATCTATTTTGTGGCCATGCTCACCATCGGCTTCATCTACTCCAAGCGGTCCAATTCCTCCACTCGTCAGTATTTCGCGGGTGGTCGAGGCGTTGGTCCATGGCTGACGGCATTGAGCGCCGAAGCCTCCGATATGAGCGGCTGGCTGCTCATGGGACTGCCGGGCGTCGCCTACTTCACCGGTGCCGCCGACCCGCTGTGGACGGCCCTCGGCCTGGCTCTCGGCACCTACCTCAACTGGAAGCTCGTCGCACGCCGTTTGCGCCGCTACTCCGTGGTGGCAGGTGACGCGATCACCATTCCGGACTTCTTCTCCAAACGATTCCATGACAAACGCAATATCGTCTCCACCATCGCGGCGCTGATCATCCTCGTATTTTTCTGTGTGTATGTCGGTAGCTGCTTCGTGACGGTCGGCAAACTTTTCTCGACCTTGTTCGGCTGGGACTACCACCTGACCATGGTGATCGGCGCTGCCATCGTGTTCGCCTACACCGTGATCGGAGGCTATCTTTCCGTGGTCGTGACCGACTTCATCCAAGGCTTGCTCATGTTCTTCGCGCTGGCAGTGGTGTTCATCGGTTCCGTCGCATCCGTCGGCGGCGTCGACAACACCGTCGCCTTCCTCAAAGGCATTCCAGGCTTCCTTGACGGCACGCAAATGGCCACGCCGATTCTGAACGATGCCGGCGAGCAGATTGTCAAGGCTGGCCAGGCCATGTTCGGCGCGCCTACCGAATACGGCGTGATCACCATGATTTCCATGCTTGCGTGGGGTCTTGGCTATTTCGGCATGCCGCAGGTGCTCGTGCGATTCCTGTCAATCCGCAGTTCCGAAGAGATCAAGAAGTCCCGTATCATCGCCACCACGTGGTGTGTGGTGTCGCTGGCGTGCGGCGTGTGCATCGGTTTGGTCGGCCGTGCGATGATGCCGACGCAGTTCGTCACGCAGTCCGCGGCGGAGAACATTTTCATCGTGGTTTCGCAGGCGCTGCTGCCGAGCTTCATGTGCGGCATCGTGGTGTCGGGCATTTTCGCCGCGTCCATGAGTTCGTCGTCGTCATACCTGATTATCGGCGCTTCCGCGGTCGGTGAGAATATTTTCCGCGGATTGCTCTATCGCAAGGCCACCGATCGTCAGGTGATGATGGTTGCGCGCATCACATTGCTGGTTATGTTCATTTTCGGCATTGTGGTTGCGTTCGATCAGAATTCGTCGATTTTCCAGGTTGTTTCGTATGCATGGGCCGGTTTGGGCGCTTCGTTCGGTCCGCTGATGCTCTGCTCGCTGTATTGGCGTCGTACCAATAAATTCGGTGCGATTGCGGGCATGCTTTCCGGTACTGCGACCGTGCTGATCTGGCATAATTTCATCAAGCCGCTTGGTGGTGTCTTCGCTATTTACGAGCTGCTTCCGGCGTTCATCATCTCGCTGCTGTTCATTGTGGTGGTGTCGCTGCTGACTCCGGCTCCCGATGCTGAAGTGCTGCACGAGTTCGATCATTATCTTGATGATCCCGATGACCGCAAGGTGGATGACGATTTGGTCGCAGCGGAAATCGCTTCCGGCGAAAAGCGCGCGAAAATCTAATCAAACATAATGTGGCACATGCCACTCAAACGCAACAAAGGCCGGATTGTGCAATACGCAATCGGCCTTTGTCGATGCTGAAACGCTGTTTAAAGCGTGATTATGGTGTTTCTGGAGCTTTAGTAGCGCATGCCCATGGCGTCGCGCACCTGCTCCAACGTTTCGTTGGCGATGGCGTTGGCCTTCTTGTTGCCTTCGGCGAGCACGTCGCGCACGTAATCCATATCCTTGGCGAGTTCCTCGCGACGGGCGCGATGCGGCTCAAGGAAGCTGTTCACCGATTCGATCACATACGCCTTCAGCGCGCCCGCACCGGAATCGCCGATCTCCTCGGCGATCTCCTTCGGATCGCGACCGGTGACCAAACCGGCGGTCGTCAGCAGTGCGGAAATCTGCGGACGTGCGATCGGATCGAACGTGATGCGGCGCTCGGAATCGGTCGGACTCTTCTTGATGAGCTTGGCGGTCTCCTGCGCTGTGGCGCCCAACATGATGGAATTGCCGTACGACTTGCTCATCTTGCGGCCATCCAAGCTGGAATCTCCGGCGCTTCAGACAGAATCGCGGCCGGCTCGGGGAACACCGGATGCTTCTTGGCGTAGCGTTCGTTGAAACGACGCGCGATGGTGCGCGTGATCTCGACATGCGGCAGGTTATCCTTGCCGATCGGCACCACATTGGCCTTGCAGAACAGAATGTCGCATGCCTGATGCACCGGATAAGTCAGCAGCAGGCCGGTCAGCGCATGGCCGGAAGCTTCCATTTCCGACTTCACCGTAGGATTGCGATGCAGCTCGGCCTCAGTCACCAATGACAGGAACGGCAGCATCAGCTGGTTCTCCGCAGGAACGGCGGAATGCGTGAAAATCATGGTCTTTTCCGGATCGATGCCGGCAGCCATGTAGTCAAGCACCAAATTGAGCACATTGTCTTCGATGTGCGCGGTCGTGTCACGATCGGTGATCACCTGATAATCGGCGATGATGATATTCGAATTCACGCCGCGATTCTGCATGGCGACGCGCTCACGAATCGAACCAAAATAATGGCCGAGATGCAGACGTCCGGTCGGACGGTCGCCGGTCAGCATGGTGAACTTGCCCGGATTCTGTTCGATTGCGGCGAGCGTTGCGTCGGAACGCTTCTTCGCTGCGAGGAAGCTCGCGCTCATTTCATTGCCGACAGCGGTGATCTGCTGCTCCTGGGTTTCGTCCGTCATACGTGTCCTTTTCTTAAGAAAATCAGCGATTTTATCGTAAAAGTCTGAGCCGACAACGAAATATGGCACAGCAAGTGGTACTCTCTTGTTTGATGAATTGATAGCACAGTAATCCTCAGGGGGTCAGATGGGCCGCGGACGTCAGAAAGCCAAACAGCAGAAAATAGCCCGAAAGCTCAAGTACCTGACCACCGACACCGATTATGATGAGCTCGCCAAGGAGCTCGGTGCCCAGGAGCCTGGTTCGGGTTCTTTTGATCCTTTCGCCGATATCGAAGCAAAATATTCTCACGATGCGGACGCTGAAGATGAGATTTCTGAAGATGCTCAGGAGTCCGCGCAAACCGACGCCGAGGATGACCTCGACGAGTATGCAAAGTGGGCCGCAGAGGCGGCGGCGAAGGCCACGAGCGGAGAGTTCCCGGCAGCCAAGTCCGCCGCGCCGAAGCCACACAAGCCCATCCCGATGCCGATGCCCAGCGCACTGAAGCCGAAGAAGCAGGACTGATCGGCATATCAGGTACTTTGTGAAACCGCGATGCGGATATGCCTGCCAGGTGTATCCACATCGCGGTTTTGCTATGCGTTTTTGCGCCTGTGACGGTCTTCTCGCAGCCTGTCACACCAACGGCAGCAAGCTACTCAAATCGTCGCGTTCGCCAACGGCCGTGATGCGTCCTGCCTCCTTCTCCTCAGCCCAGCTGGTGATGCCCGTGGCGAGTCTCATCCACACGTCCGGTTCCAGTTCGATCACGTCCGGCGGTGTGAGATTATGCGGATCGGATGCCGGTCCGTCGAGAATCTTGATGGCACCCCACGGCGCGACACGAACTTCCACGCCCGCCCCGGGCGCTTTTTTCTCCAGCAGATGCAGCGAGTAGCGCACCGCCATCGCCCACAGTTGGCGTGGCAATCGTGGAGAGAATTCCAGACGGAAATCGCGGGCCGCGTCGGTATTTGCGGGAATATTGTCGGCGATCATGCGATGAGACGTTTGCAGCCATTGTGCAAATGCGTCATGCCCCTTATGCAGATCTTGTTCTCGAATAACAGCCATACGTGTTATTTTGCCGTTTGCGAGCGACTATGATGGGGTGTTGCAGACAACGTAGTCACAACTGAATAGGGGTGTGAAGAGAGGGAAAATACCTGCGATTCTTGATAGCGTTCGCAATGTTGTTGCATGTCGTTTGCATGTTGCTCGCAACGTTTTTGCAGCCGGTTTGCATTATTTCTGCAAACGAATGCTTGCTTGTAATTGCCTGAAATTTTATCTTTTTATGATTACGTAGTATGCTATGTATGAGAACGTATGCATGATGTTACTTAGTGTTCATGCGGCCGCTAATGCAAGGACGCTGGGGTAAGGCATAATGTTCCTGGAGAGTAATCCGTCAAAGGGAGTCGATTAATGACTGAAATTACCGCACCGAAGTCCGCGGTCACCGCGGAGCAGTTCGCAGATGAGATCCGCGAGCAGTTGAAGTACACCCAGGGCGTCACCGTCGAGCAGGCCAAGCCGGCCGACGTGTACGTCGCCGCGTCCGCCGCAGTGCGCCTCCACCTCATGGATTCCTGGTTCAAGACCCAGTCCGACATGGTCAACGGCAACACCAAGCAGTCGGCTACCTGTCCGCAGAATTCCTGATGGGCAAGCAGCTGCGCAACGCGCTGCTCAACGCCGGTCTGACCGAGCAGTTCGACGCCGCGGTCAAGGAACTCGGCTTCTCCGTGCAGGACGTCGTCGACGCCGAGCACGAGCCGGGCCTCGGCAACGGTGCCTCGGCCGTCTGGCCGCCTGCTTCATCGATTCGCTCGCCTCGCTGGGCGTGCCGGCATTCGGTTATGGCATTCAGTACAAGTACGGCATCTTCGAGCAGAAGTTCGATGAAAACGGCAAGCAGATCGAAACCCCGGACTACTGGCTGACCAATGAAGAGCCGTGGGGACACATCGATTACAACCGCGACCAGAAGGTTTCCTTCGGCGGCGAAGTCGTTGAGGAAGATGGCAAGAAGGTATGGAAGCCGGCTTGGTCCGTGCGTGCGGTGCCGGTCGACTACATGGTTCCGGGCTACGCCTCCGGCCGTGTGAACACCCTGCGTCTGTGGACCGCCAAGAGCTACGACGAGTTCGACCTGCTCACCTTCAACAAGTCCGAGTACCTTGACGCCGTCAAGCCGCAGGTTGAAGCTGAGAACATCTCCAAGATCCTGTATCCGGAAGATTCCACCCCGCAGCAAGGCACTGCGTCTCGAGCAGCAGTACTTCTTCGTGTCCGCCTCCATCCACGACGCCATCCGCGTCTTCTACCCGGGTCAGGACAAGCCGGATCTGACCACCTTCGCGGACAAGATCACCTTCCAGCTCAACGACACCCACCCGGTCATCGGCATTCCGGAGCTCATGCGCGTCCTCATGGACGAGTACGGCTACGATTGGGACACCGCCTGGACCGTCACCAACAAGACCTTCAACTACACCTGCCACACCCTGCTTCCGGAAGCCTGGAAGTGTGGCCGTCCAAGCTCATCGGCGAACTCCTGCCGCGTCACCTCGAAATCATCGAGAAGATCCAGGACCAGTTCGCAGCCGAGCTCAAGGCCAAGGGCGTCGACGAAGCCACCATCAAGGACATGGCCATCTACACCGGCGACTCCGTGCGCATGGCCTACCTGGCCACCTACGGCGGCTCCCACGTCAACGGCGTTGCCGAGCTGCACTCCCAGCTGCTCAAGGACGTCACCCTGAAGAACTTCTCCGACGTGTATCCGGACAAGTTCACCAACGTGACCAACGGCGTGACCCCTCGCCGCTTCGTCAAGCTCGCCAACCCGCGTCTGTCCGACCTCATCACCGAAGGCCTCGGCACCGACAAGTGGGTGAGCGACCTCGAACTGATCAAGGGCCTCGAACCGCTCGCAGCCGATGACGAATTCGTCAAGAAGTTCGCCGCCGTCAAGCAGGCCAACAAGGTTGACTTCTCCAACTACGCCAAGCGCGAATACGGCTTCGACATCGACCCGAACACCATGATCAACACCATGGTCAAGCGTCTGCACGAATACAAGCGTCAGGCACTGAAGATCCTCGCAGTGATCGCACGCTACGCCGACATCAAGTCCGGCAGGATCGCCGCCGACGATGTCATGCCGCGCACCATCGTGTTCGGCGCCAAGGCCGCTCCGGGCTACTACCTCGCCAAGCAGACCATCCAGCTGATCAACAACGTCGCCCGCGTCATCAACAACGACCCGGATGTCAAGGGCAAGCTGAACGTCTACTTCCCGTGGAACTACAACGTGCGTCTCGCACAGCACCTCATCCCGGCAACCGACCTCGACGAGCAGATCTCCCAGGCCGGCAAGGAAGCCTCCGGTACCGGCAACATGAAGTTCGCTCTCAACGGCGCCATGACCGTCGGCACCCTCGACGGTGCCAACGTCGAAATCCGTGAGCGCGTCGGCGCTGAGAACTTCTTCCTCTTCGGCATGACCGTCGACGAGGTGGACGCCCTCTACGCCGAAGGCTACGATCCGAAGAAGTACTACGAGGCCGATCCTCGTCTCAAAGCCGCCATCGACATGGTCGCGGACGGCACCTTCTCCAACGGCGACAAGACCGTGTACGAAGACCTTGTCCACGATTGGCTCACCAAGGACTGGTTCATGACCCTCGCCGACTTCGGCGCCTACACCGCCATCCAGTCGGAAATCGAGGCCCTCTACGCCCAGCCGCTCGAATGGAACCGCAAGGCCCTCATCAACGTGGCGAACTCGGGCTACTTCAGCTCCGACCGCTCGATGGAGGATTACCTCGAGCGCATCTGGATGACCGGTCCGCTCAAGTAATGACGGAGCGTTATCTGCGTTGTGGAAGCTTGACGTATCTTCGTACGCTTGCGCCTTCCACGCCTTGTGATACTGCGCTCGTCATTACTTTCGCTTCGCACGGGCCATATGTGACGTGAATTATCGCGTGATGTATGACTCGTAGCGTTAGATAGGGCGTGATGACGAAGGGACGATTCCATTTTGGAATCGTCCCTTTTCGTTTTCCAGGGCAAAACAAAAAGCCCTGCGCGTGGGGCGCAGGGCTTGAAAGAAAGAGAAATCAGGCAGCTTCTGGGGTGGCGGGAGCGACTTCGCTTCGCCATCCTCGGCATCCTTAGTCAGGCCAAGATCGACAGGAGACGAGCTGTTCTCCCATGGCTCCTCCCACGGATCGTAATCCGGATTCTGCTGCTTGTACACATACAGACCGACGACACCGGCAAGCAAAGCTCCGAAGAGCAGTGCGAAGAACTTCCAACCGTTAGAAGACTTGTTCTCCATGACGGATCCTTTCCCAAATATCGGCGAACATTGGCTGACCTGCTCGTTCAAGCCAACTCTGTTCACTATATTAATTCCTTGAATGTGTTGATTGGGTGGATTTACGCGCCGGGGATTCACAAGAATGCAATCATTTGCAATGATTTCGCAGATTCGCGGATTCGCACGTTCCAGTAGGGTTGAAACATGGCTTATCAACGTTTCAGTCTGTTTCCCGATTCCCCGTCGTTCAAAGACTTCTTCTCTGCACGTTCCATGCGATACCGTTGGCGTAACGGCGATCCTGTGATCACCGTTACGATCATGGCGATATGCGTCGCGGTCTGGATTGTCGAAACACTATTGAAAATCGTCTGGCCGACCGGCTGCAACGCATTCGTCGGCTCAGGCGTATTCATGCCCGCGCTGGCGACTCACCGCCCATGGACCTTCATTACGTCAATGTTCCTGCACCAGCCGGCCTCCCTATGGCACATTCTTTTCAACATGCTGACCTTGTGGTGCGTCGGGCCTGTATTGGAACGCATGATGGGGCATCTGCCATATCTCGCGTTATACGTGCTGTCAGGACTCGGCGGAAGCGCCGGCATGATGGTCTGGGCACTGTTCTCGCAAGACGGTTGGCTGACATCCGCATACGGCGCTTCCGGCGCGCTATTCGGCCTGTTCGCGGCAATTCTGGTGGTATACCAGCGCATTGGCATCGACATTCGATCCATGCTGATCTGGATGCTCATCAACTTCCTGATGCCAATCATCACGCCGAACATCGCATGGCAGGCGCATGTCGGCGGATTCATCATCGGAGGAGTGTTCGCCTGGCTGTTGGTTTCCGGTCTGCATGCGTTGCGCGGCAAAAGTCTGCAGCAGCGCACGCTGATGTACGGCGTAATCATGTTGGCCGTGATTATTGCGATTGTCGTTGCATGCAATATGAGCAATCCACTTCGCGCAAACCCCCTTCTTGGCATGTTCTCCTAGTTGGCAGGAAGGAGAAAAACAGATTTGGGGAATTGCAGACACACACTTATCCACAAATGTGGATAAGTGTGTGGATAAGTGAGGGTTGAGCTGTGGGTAAGTCGGGGATAACTCGGTGCATTATCCACAAGGATATTCACAAAACGGTGGATTCCCCGGCTTTTCAACGGTGGAAAATGTGGATAACCCGACTGTGCATAGTGGAAAAATGGGGAAAAACACCATCCTATATATTGTGGACGGCCATAAAACTGCCTACAAGATATAGATGCTATCCACATTCGTCCACAATAATCCACGACTTATCCACATCGTGTGAAACCAGAAAATCCCCAGAATGACGACGAATCAACACAACGAAATCAGGTACGTCACCAATGACAATCATGAATGACGAGACGCGCGAATTCGTGGCGATGCATCGCAACGAGGACGTGCGCGAACTGGCGTTGAAGGCCAAACGTGTGGAAGGGCTCGACCTGCCGTTGGCGCTCGACCAGATTGCCGGATGGCAGATCGCACGCAAAAAACTGCCACAATGGGCCTCCTGCGAGGGAATCGTATACCCTCCGCACATTTCCATGGAACAGTGCTCATCGCAGTTCACAGCCCAATACAAGTCAGAAATCGCACAAACACTGCTTGCGCCGGCCGCAACCGTGCGCGCCAGAGTGTCCGATTCTGCCGAATCGGTCATGCAAACGGCAAAAAGTGCGTTCCAGTTGTCCGATTCTCCAGAATCGGACACATTGGTGGCGAGAAGTTCGATGGTGGATCTGACGGGCGGGTTCGGCGTGGACTTCTCGTATCTGGCGCGCGGATTCAGCCAAGCCACTTATGTGGAACGGCAGCGGCATCTGTGCGATCTGGCCGAACACAATATGGCCGCACTGGGACTCGACCAGGCGCGCATCGTGTGCGGCGACGGCGTGGAATACCTCAGACAGATGGGTCCGGTGGACTTCATCTACCTTGATCCGGCCCGCCGCGACGAGCATGGATCGCGCACTTACGCGATCGAGGATTGCACGCCGAACGTACTCGAATTGCGTGACCTGTTGCTCGCCAAATCGCAGTACACGCTGGTCAAGCTTTCGCCGATGTTGGATTGGCGCAAGGCGGTCGCCGATTTCGACGGGACTGTACGCGAAGTGCATATCGTGGCCACCGGCAACGAATGCAAGGAACTGTTGCTGGTATTGGGTCAGCAGATGCATGAGGAACCATCCGCGCCGCGCGTGTTCTGCGTGAACGACAATCAGCGGATCGACTATGATTCCGCCGCATATACGCAGGGCCTGCGCATTGGCGGCAAACCGCTGCCGGAGGTGAAAAACTACTTGTATGAGCCGAATGCGTCGATTATGAAGGCCGGTTGCTTCGATCTGGTGGAGGAACGATTCGGCGTGACGCAGGTCGGTCCAAGCAGTCACCTTTTCGTGTCGGCAACGCCGGTTGCCGATTTTCCCGGCAGAGGATTCGCGATTGAAGCGATCGGCGGCATGAATAAAAAGGATATAAAACGACTGCTGAATGGCACGAAACAGGCCAATATCGCGGTACGTAACTTCCCGCTTACCGCACCGCAGCTACGCAAGAAATTGAAGCTTGCCGACGGTGGTCCGGTCTATCTGTTCGGCACTACCATGCAAGGCTGCGATCATGTGCTGCTGCGCACGTCGAAAATCTGAAAAACAAACCGGAATCGAAAAAAGAAACAGGCGAACCGGGATTGGCAAGGCAGTCGCGAAAGACCGCGTACGTTTGCGAAAGAGCGTGAAACCTACGAAAAGATTGCGAGATAATCGTAAAAGGGCATGCGAAAAGGGCGTCTGACCGCACGTTGTACAGACGCCCTCAAATCGCAGGAAAGGCGAAACTACGCTTTAGCGCCACCACATGGTCATAATGAACCCGACCATGATGATCGCGAATGCGATGGCCAGATTCCACGCGCGATGTTCGGAATCGGGTAGTCGGAAGTCAGGTAGTAGACGACCGCCCAGATCAGACCGATGATCATCAGTGCGCAGAACAGCGGCACGAACCAGCGTGGATTGGACTTGGTGCCTTGATGGTTTCCTCCACGCGGCGGGTGTTCTCCGCCTGACGGTTCATCATGCGCTGCATCTGCGGGCTCAGGGAGTCCTTATCGGCGGTAGCGTTCAGCACCGCTTCGACGCGATCCATCGGAATGTCGTGATCGTCATCGTCGTCGGAATCAGCGGATTCGTCAGAAGTGGAATCGACGGTGGTTTCCTCAGCGGCATCCTGAACGGTTTTGTTGCTCTCTTCAACGGCAGCGGTGTCGTCCGTGGACTGCAGATCGTTCTGATCGTCCGCGGTGGTTTCGTGCAGCTCTTCGTCAGCCATCAGCATAGTCTCCTTTAATAGGCTAAAAGTCATAATAGTGGGTAGACTCGAAAGCGGCGAACTCACAGCGTAAAACTGTTCATAATCAGAGCAAACGCTTAATGGGAATCAGGAAGGTCCGCATGGCGAAGCACACCGGCAAGCACACCGCGAAACGGTCGAAAGCGGCCGGAGTGGCGGCATTCCTTGTGCTCATGTTCTCCGGATTCCTGCTCGCCACGAACCTGCGCGTGAACCGTTCCGTCGTGGTGACCAACGACACCGCCGAACTCGTGGAACAACGCGTGAAAAAAGTCAACTCCCTGCAGACGGAAGTCGACGCGCTCAGCTCCCGCGTGAACGATCTGAGCAAAACCCTGAACAGCCAGGACGACGCCGACCAGCAAGACAGCGAAAGCGCCGGCAACGGCACCATGCTGCCCGCGGTGGAAGGCCCCGGACTCGTGGTGACGCTCGACGATTCACCACTCTGGGAAAACATGGTCGATTCCAGCGGCTCCACCTCCAACATCAACGATTACGTGGTGCACCAGCAAGACGTCGAAGCCGTGGTGAACGCGCTTTGGGCGGGCGGCGCGGAATCCATGATGATCATGGACCAGCGTGTGCTGTTCAATTCCGCAGTGCGCTGTTCCGGCAACGTGCTGCTTTTGCAGGGCAAAAAGTATTCGCCGCCATTCACCATTTCCGCGATCGGCCCGGTCGAGACAATGAAAAAGGCGCTCGACAATTCGCAGGAAGTGACCATATACCGGCAGTACGTCAGCGCGTTCGGCTTGGGATGGCAGGTCGACGAAAAAGAAAAACTCCATTTCGACGCGACCGACGCATTGCAACAGCCGCTGCAATACGCGCAGGCGATGAACAACGAAACAGACGGATCGCAGCAAACGGACGAAACGCAGGAATCGCAAGAGGGGAAGTAACCGATGAAGCACGTGGCACCAAAACAGCGTCGCAAAAGCGTGGTCTGGACGATACTTGGCATCCTCGCCGAATTCATGCTGACCGCGGCGGCCGTCTGCGCGCTCTACATCGCATGGCAAATGTGGTGGACGGGCGTGCAGGCCGAACACAACCAAATCGAAACACGCCAATCCGTATCATGGTCCGACCCCGGCCAATCCGACAGCGTCACCATTGCGCAAGCGCAGGAAGGCGACCCGCCAACGCAACCGCAAAGCGCACAGGAAGGCGAGCTCATCGCCCAGGTCTACATTCCGCGATTCGGCAGCCAATGGCAGCGCAACCTCGTTGAAGGCACCTCTCTCACCGAACTCAACAAGCACGGACTCGGCCACTACAAGGATTCGCAAATGCCTGGCCAAGTCGGCAATTTCGCCTTCGCAGGGCACCGCAACGGCTACGGACAGCCACTCGGCGACGTCGACAAACTGCAGGAAGGCGACCCGATCATCGTGCGCACGCAGGATTACTGGTACGTCTACCACTACACCAGCTACAAAATCGTGCTGCCGACCGACATCGAAGTGGTCGCCGCCAACCCCGAAAACCCCGGCGCGACGCCAACCAAACGCATGCTGACCATGACCACATGCGAACCGAAATACTCCACGCCGACACACCGCTGGATCAGCTACGCGGAATTCTCATACTGGGCGAAGGTGTCCGACGGCATCCCCCAGGAGCTCGCCTCCACCGACTCCAACGGCAAAGTCAAATTCGTCAACAACGAAAAATCGTCGATCGTCGCATCCGTCAGCTCACTCAAACCGTGGATTCTCGGCGCGCTCGCCGCATATGCGATCATCTTCCTTTCCGCGCTGGTGGCATGGCGTTGGCCGTATCTCGCCGACGTGCGCGCAGGACGCCGCGAAAAGCCGGAATTCAGCTTGTACGGCGGATTGATGCGATTGCAGCCGGGTGTGCTTCCGATTCGACTTGTGCTCATGGCGTTGCTGATTTTCGCGGCGGCCGCATCGTGCTTTGAATGGCTGTTCCCGTGGGCTGCGACGAATATTCCGGCATTGCAGGAAATGTCGAATTACACGGCCATATAAAGCTGTATTCAGGTGCCTTCCGGCGGTCTGCCGGAAGGCTTGCTGGCAGTTTTGCTGGCAGTTTTGCTGGCAGACGTGAAAGCGATTGCTGCGATTGCTGCGATCTGCGATTATCACGATTGCTGCGATTGCTGCGTGAGACGCGCGCCGCGTCACGACATGTTGCGCACGTACACTGCTATGCAAACGCAAATATTCGCGCAACGTAAGTATTCGAAGCATTCGAACGCCGACATTCCGACGTTGATAGGAGCATGATGACCGATTCCGCACGCATTTTGGTCGTGGACAACTACGATTCGTTCGTTTACACGATTGTCGGCTATTTGAAGACGTTGGGTGCCGCTGTGACGGTGGTGCGCAACGATGCGATCGATCCGGGCGAAGCCGATGTGATCGACGAATACGACGGCGTGCTTATTTCTCCCGGCCCGGGCGCTCCGGCCGATTCCGGTGCCAGCGAAGGCATAATTCGCCTGTGCGCGGAGCAGTCCAAGCCCATGTTCGGCGTGTGTCTCGGCATGCAGGCGCTGGCCGAAGTGTTCGGTGCCACCGTAAGCCATGCGCCGACCATCATGCATGGCAAAACCAGTCTGGTGGAGCATATCGACGACGAGATCTTCGAAGGAGTGGCCAATCCCATGACCGCCACTCGCTACCATTCGCTGGCCGTGGAACCTGATTCCGTGCCGGAAGAGCTGGTGGTGACCGCGTGGACGCAGAGCGACCACATCGTGCAGGGCATTAAGCACTGCAGCAAGCCGATGTACGCGGTGCAGTTCCACCCCGAATCCGTGATGACGCAGGACGGCTACCGATTGCTTGCGAACTGGCTGAAGGTGTGCGGGCAGGAGAACGCGGTGGAGCGTTCCGCCGGATTGCAGCCGAAGGTCGCGGCCTGAAGACACGAAAACGCAAGGTGCAAAACGCGGAAACACGCGAAACATAAGGACTGTAGGGAATCACGAAATACGTGAACCGCGCGAAAAAATCGGGAATGAATCTCAGAAAAACGTGAGTGTCGTAAAACGCAATCGTAAGAATGAAGGCCCGACTGGGGATTTCCAGTCGGGCCTTCATCGTGAATTATGGCGGCTATCGCGGTTGTAGCAATCGATCAGTTGCCTTGCTCGGGAGGGGTGTTGCTTCCGCCGTTGTTGTTGCTGTTGTTGCCACTGTTGTTGTTGCTTCCGCCGTTGTTGCCATTATCGGGGTTGGAGGATTTGGTGGTCAACGTGATCGTGGCTCCGCTGTCGGACTGGGTGCCGGCGGTTGGAGACATGTCCGTGACGGTGCCATCCTCCGGACCGGAAACCGTGACCTGGAAGCCGTAGCTTTCCAGCAGGCTCTTGGCATTCGTATAGCTCATGCCGACCACGCTGGGCACGCTGATCTGCTGCTTGCCGGTGGACACCCAAATCGTGACCGCGGTACCAGCCTCAACCGTGCTTCCGACACCCGGATCGACGCGGGTCACAGCGCCGGAAGCGATGGAATCGGAATACTCGTTTTCGATGGTGATTTGCGTCAGACCGGCCTGCTTGAGCTGCTCAATGGCCGAATCCTTCGGCTGTCCTATCAGATTGTCGGGAATCTTGGTCATGCCGGACGAAATGTACAGCGTGATGATCGTGCCCTCGGTTTGCTTCGAATTGGCGGCAGGATCGGTGCTTACCACCTTGTCTTTTTCGATGGATGCGTTGTCTACCGTGCGCACGTTGCCCACTTTGAAACCGGCGGCCTCAAGAATGGACTTCGCATCGTCCTGGCTCTTGTTCGACACATCTGGCACCGCGACCGACTGTGGGCCGGTGGAGAACCATACGGAAACCGTGGAGCCCTTGGCGACCTTCTTGCCGCCCCTTGGATTCTGCTTGGTGATTGTGCCCTTCGGCTTGCTCGAATCGGAATCCTCGCGGGCGTCGAGCTTCAGGCCTTTGGCTGTGAGCTGCTCTTCGACGCGCGCCTTGGATATATTCGCCGTGGCGGTGAAATCAGGTACTTCCACCATGTCGGTTGTGGAGTCGCTCTTGTTCAGCATGAAGAACACGCCCAGAATGACCAGCAAAGCTACCAGACCGCCCACGACGGAGCCGATGATGATCTGCTTCTTCTTGCGTGCCTTCGCGGCCTCCGCACGCTGTTCCGCACGGGTTTTCGTGGCAACGCCGTTCTGCGGGTTCGGCACGGCCTCGAACTGGCCTGTGACGGGATTGAACGCCTGCGTTGCGGCCGTTTCGCCGGCAGGGGTCATGGCCACGGTATTCGCGGTCATTTCGGCCTGCTTGCGTGCCTTCATATTGGTCAGATCGGTCAACGGATTGAATGCGGCCGCCATCGGCACACCGCCGTTCATGAACGTCAGCAGATCGTTCTTGAATTCGGAAGCCGTGGCGTAACGGTTCTGACGATCCTTCGCCATCGCCTTCGCGCAAATCGAATCCCACATCTTCGGCAAGCCGGGAACGACCGAACTTGGGGGAGTGGCGACCTCCGAAACATGCTGGTAGGCGATCGCAACCGCGGAATCGCCGGTAAACGGCGGCCTTCCGGTAAGCATTTCATACAGCACGCAACCTGCGGAATACAGGTCGGAACGCATGTCGACGCTTTCGCCGCGTGCCTGCTCGGGAGACAGGTATTGCGCGGTTCCGACCACACCCTGCGACTGCGTCATCGTGGCGGCGGAATCGTCGAGCGCGCGGGCGATGCCGAAGTCCATGACCTTGACCACGCCCTGCTCGGAAATCATGATGTTGCCGGGCTTGATGTCGCGGTGGATGATGCCCATGCGATGCGAATACTCAAGCGCGTTGAGCACGCCCATCATCACCTGTTCGGCGTCGCGCTGGCTCAGAGCGCCATTCACTTTGAGAATGTCGCGCAAGGTCTGGCCCTTGACATATTCCATCACCAGATACGGCAGATGTTCGGTCTGGCCGGTTTCCGTGGCGACGACCTCTTCGCCCGAATCGTAGATGTTCACGATATTCGGATTGTTCATCTGCGCCACGGAATGGGCTTCGCGACGGAAACGCTCAAGGAAGATCTTGTCGTTGGCGAAGTCGGCGCGCATGATCTTGACCGCGACGGTACGCCCAAGGCGCGTATCGAGCGCCACGTGCACTTCGGCCATGCCGCCACGGCCGACCAGTTGGCCGAGCTGGTAACGTCCACCAGCCAAAGAGGTAGGCATGTTGATGTTCATCCTGTTCCTTCCCATCAGTGCTCAAGGAGATATGAGGTCTGCTGACCACGCGTCGCGGAAGTCTTCCGCCTGTAGGCACCACCATCGTGTCAGCCAATTGTGTCTGCTGGTCGAGCAGACGGCGTTCGATGCGGGACAACGTGCGCGACACCGTCAACGCGTCCTTCGGACGGTCAAGCGGGTCTTTGGACAGCATCGACATGACGAATTCACGCAGCTGCACGTCGACGGAGTCTGGCAGCGGCGGAACCGGATTGTTGACATGTGCTGCGGCGATGTCGACTGGCGTGGCACCCGTGAACGGACGATGCCCGCACAGGCCCTCGTAGGCGACGATGCCAAGCGAATAGATATCGGATTGCGGCGTGGCATGCTTGCCCTGCGCCTGCTCCGGGGAAATGTACTGTGCGGTGCCCACCACCAT
>ENA-OQEX01000044-OQEX01000044.1-human-gut-metagenome-genome-assembly--contig:-NODE-44-length-66671-cov-3.635594_pt1 | contig 66671 bp, 60 predicted proteins | sample MGYA00242802_ERZ504649 | MGnify/ENA primary metagenome ERZ504649 (study PRJEB26092, sample SAMD00036194) | human gut metagenome | host: Homo sapiens | study: EMG produced TPA metagenomics assembly of...
GGCCGCCCTTGGACCCGTATGGCTCCTCCGTTGGGTGTGTTTACCAAGACGTTTGCGACAAGGTGAACGACTCCCGTTACGACGGTACTTTTACTACTGTTTATCGCGGCAACTGGTCTACAGCCGGACAGAACTGGGAATCGGTGACCAATGCCAACGGAATGAAAGTGAAAGAACGTGAACCTATATTCTCTTTCGTATTCCAGGATATGGATAAGATAGACTATGCAGGAGAAGGTTCTAAAAGCAATCTGGGAGCAGGTACGTTGCCCGGTCGTGCCGACTGGGTATTGGGACTGGATGCGGTAGGCCGCTATGTATATCCCGGTCTTTGGAAACTCGGCCCGTATCGTACAGACAACGGCTCCGGAGCAGGACAGCCCAATGCGGGAAGTACCCGTCCGTATAACATCGCCAAGTTCTCCGAACTTTATCTGGTTGCTGCCGAAGCTGCCGTAGAAGGAGCTGCCACACAAGCCGGCAAGTCTGCCCGTGACCTGGTGAACGTGCTTCGTGCCCGTGCCGGTCGCTGGACTTACAGCAATGCCGAGTACAAGGAAGTGGATCGTGATTTCAGTGCTGAAATGACAGCCGCCACTCCGGCAACCATTGACATCAACTATATTCTGGATGAACGCAGCCGCGAGTTCTATGGCGAAGGTTATCGTTGGTTCGACTTGGTTCGTACTCAGAAATGGAACGAATATGCTGACAGTTACGTGATTTGTGGAGGCAAGGGTGATCACAATCCGCAGACTTACAGCCGTACCATCGAAGCGTTCCATTATCTCCGTCCTATCCCACAAGGACAGTTGGATGGCATGGAAATGACAGAGGAGGAAAAAGACGCTTATCAGAATCCGGGATACAGAGATTGATTTTTTGTTTTTTAAGAGTACCCGCCGTTTCTTTCTGTTTCTGATGGAAGAAGCGGCGGTCTTTTTATGGTATGGACTGCTGGGTAGGTTATCATCTTCCCATAGAATATATGTTTTCAGTTTGATGAGTATATGGCTTCCTTCTAATAAATTTACTGTTTCACTTAGGTGGGTAAGTTTTATCACTTAAGTGATGAGGATTCTTTACTAAGGTGATGCAATTTCATCACCTTAGTGAAACGATAAATTTATCAAGAGGAATTAGGGTATTCATCAGGCTGGTAAAGGATACTTGTACAGCTTGTTGCTGCTTGTAGTTTGCGATTGGTGGATATGGGGTCTGTCTGTTCCTGTCGGATATGTTTTGAAGTAAAGAAAGAGCTTGGGAAATATTTTTCCATCGGCTGAAAGGACTGATAGCAGACTGAAAGGACTACTGTCAGCCTTATGCATTGTGTAATAGTGAGTTATGCCGGCTGAATGGACTGAAGAAAGGTTCGTGAAATAGGTATATGTAAGAGTGTTTTGTAGGAAAAGTGTATTTGTTCATACCATTGTATCCGCAAAGTTTGCATTCGGCGGAAACTGGGTCTGTACTTGGTGGAAAAGAGAACCGGAAATTATTTTCAGTTCTCTTCCTTATTCTTATCCTGTTTCAAATGTTGTTCCATGTATATGCTGGGAGGCATTCCGTACAGATCCTTGAAAGCGGTCGAGAAATTGTTGGGATTGGTGAATCCGGTCAAGTCCGCCACTTCGGCTATGGTGTACCGTTTCTTCGACAACAGTTCTGCCGCTTGTTTCAGTCGGATGTTCCGGATAAAATCCCGTGTGGTCTGGTTGGTCAGTTCTTTCAGTTTACGGTGCAAGTGCACGCGGCTGATGCCTACCTCGGTGGTAATCATCTCCACGGTAAGGTTCGGGTTGCTCAGGTTTTCGTTGATGACCCGCATGATTCGTTCCATCAGTTTGTCATCGGGGGACTGTACTTCTATTGGTTGTACCTTATCCCCTTGGGTCTGTTGTCCGGTATAGGTATTGCGTAGCCGTTCACGACTGCGGATCAGGTTGGCGGCCGTTTTCCTCAATATCTCCATATGGAAAGGTTTGGTCATGTAGGCGTCGGCTCCTGTTTCCAGACCTTCCAGATTGTCTTCCTCCCGTGTCTTGGCGGTGAGCAGTATTACCGGGATGTGGTTCAGGTTCACATTTTGCTTTATTTTGCGGCATAAGGTAAGTCCGTCCATTTCGGGCATCATGACATCACTTATTACCAGGTCCGGGGTTTTATTGAAGATGCTTTCCAGTGCCTCCTTGCCGTTGCAGCTTTCCAGGGTATGGTAATCGCTTGCCAGTTCACGGCAGATATAGCGGCGTATATCTTCATCGTCTTCTACCACCAGTACTTTGTATTTCGTTTTGGTTCGTGTTTTTCCGTTTTCTTCTTCCTCGGTTTCATAAGGAATAGGAAGGACCGGAGCCGGAGTGTGGAAGAGAGGAGCTTTGTCGGCTTCCATTTCTTCTTTGCGCAGATGGGCGCATCCCAGAGGCATACGGATGATAAAGCTGCATCCCGGTTGTCCGTCCGGATTATTTTCTACACGGATGTCTCCGTGATGAAGTTCCACCAGTGAGCGGGTGAGGTGCAGCCCGATACCGGTACCTATGTTTGAGTTGTTTTGGCTATTCCGTATCTGGTAAAAGCGTTCGAATATGTGTTCTGTTTCTTTGGGGGCGATTCCTATTCCGCTGTCGGTCACGGTAATTTCGGCATACTGTTGTAATGGTTTCGGCAGGGTGGAGTCCTTACCGGTGCGTAGCCGTATGTCCACACTGCCTCCTTCGGGGGTGAATTTGAAGGCATTGGACAGGATGTTCAGGATAATTTTGTCGAAGTTCACCGGGTCCACCCACAACTTTAAGTGGTCGGCGCCCTCGTGGTGGAACTGCAAAGTAATTTGTTTTTTGTTCGCTTGTTCTGTAAAGGTTTCACACAAATCATTAATGAATCCGGTCATTTCGGTTTCACGGAAAACGAGTGACATCTGCCCTTTGTCTATCTTGCGTATATCCATCAATTGGTTTACAAGCCGAAGGATTCTTTCGGAATTGCGCCAGATGATGCGGTAGTTCTTTTGCCGTTCGTGGTCTGTATCGTTTGTCATCAGTTTTTGCAAAGGACTGATGATGAGTGACATCGGAGTACGTATCTCGTGGGAGATGTTGATGAAAAACTGTAGCTTGGCTTCGTTTATCTGTTCAGCATGGATATGTTGCATCATTTCCTGCCTTATGCGGTAACGGTGTCTCACTTGCAGGATGATGCCATAGACGGCTGCTACTGCCAATAAGGCATAGATCAGCATGGCCCAGCCCGATGCCCACCATGCCGGTGCGATGTGAATGGTGATTTCATCGGTGTCGGATTCCAGCAGATAATCTTCGGCTTTGATCCGGAAATGATAATCGCCGGGGGGAAGGTCGCTGAATGACACTCGGTTGACTCCTTTGGGAAGCTTGACCCAGGGGGTGTTGTTTATGGTATATAGATACGTGATACGTTCGGAATTATTTAGTTCGCGGGTAGAGAACTCGATGCTGAAAGCGTTGTCGTTATGTGACAAGTGGAAATCCCGGGCCTCAAAGACGGAGGTGTTTATGATTTCTTTTCCGCCCGACAACATTCCTTTCCTTATGGGCTGGTCGTGCAGATAGAAGTCGATGATGCGTACGTTCCATTTTTTTGCGGGATTCGTAATCTCTTGAGGATTGAAATAGGTAATTCCATTTGTACCTCCAAACCAGAGTATGCCGTTGTGGTCGGCAAAAGAGGCGTTTTTGCTGAATTCATTTCCTTGCAGACCGTCGTCTGCATAGAAATTGCTGAACGTGTGGGTATTCAGATTAAAACGTGACATTCCGGCATTGGTGCTTATCCATAAGTTGTCCTGCCCGTCTCCTTTGATGGCATATACGGCGTTACTGGATAGTCCGTGGGCGGTGGTGTAGGTCTTTAGTTGCCGGGTTTGGGGATTCCATTCCGCCAGTCCGTCGGAACTGCCTATCCAGATGTTGCTTGGGGGTCTTCATAAAGGGAGTGATGATGTGTCTGGACAGGATTTCTTCAGTCTTGAAGTCGTCGGTGCTCAGGTCTATACATCTTATTCCGTCATACGTTCCTACATAAAGGTGGTTGTCACCGGCATACAGAAGACAGCTTATCCATTTATATTTTTCGGTGGCAGCATTGAATTTAGGATCATATACAGACTGTCCTGTCTTCAAGTCATAATAGAAAAGTCCGGCTCCCATGGTGGCTATCCAGAGTCGTTTGTCCTGGTCTTCAACCAGATCATACACGCGTTGGATACGGTTTCCATGCTTGTCTGTCAGATTCTGCAGATAGCTGCACTGTCCTGTTTTCTTATCCAGTCTGCCTAGTCCGTTGGTATAGGATCCGAACCACAGATTACGTTCAGAGTCTTCATACAAGCCGAAAACGGTGGAAGGAACCGAAAAGGGGCTGTCATGTGGGGCATAATGGACTCTTTGCTTCAGTTCTGTGGTGATACCGTATATGCCGTCGTTGTCAGTACCTATCCATAATATGCCTTCGTGGTCGCGGCAGAGTGAGGTGATACAGTTGGAGCCGATGATATTCTTGTTTATTGATTTGTAGCCTATGTACTTGAAACTGTTGGGCTGTGCGGGAATCATCATAACCCCTTTCTGGTAAATGGCTATCCATAGGTTTCCTGCATTGTCTTTCAGGACGGAGTGTACTTTGGAGGTACCGGAGTCGAGGTAATTATTATCAAAAGGGTAATCCGTGATGAGCTGTTTGGGGATGTTGAAAATCTTGGCGCCTTTCCCGTCCGTGCCCAGACAAAGCTCGTTCTGGCTTATCTGGCAGATGGATTTGATAGGCAGGTTTTGTTTTCCTTTATAAAGGATAGGAATGAACTCTTCTGCCGGTTGGTTATATTTCAGCAATCCTTTGCCTATGGTTGCCAGGTAGATGTCTCCGTAGTTGTCTTCATAGAGGTCCACAATGGTCATTCCCTTCTCTTGTTTCAGAAAGTGCTTGCTTTTATTGTCCGCAGAGAGGCGGTAGATACCATTTTCACCCTGTGTTACCCAAAGATTGTGTTGTCTGTCCTCTATCATGTAGTCTGTCATTTGGGTGGGGATAGGTAAATCCAGTTTGTGTGCAGTCAGTTTCCCCTGTGTGATGGTTATGGTACACAAGTTGTTTCCCGATACCCATATTTCTCCGTTCCTACACTCCAGAATGGACATGATATTGCTGTCAAAAGTCTTTCCGTCTTCCCATTGCGCCTGTGTGCTGAAACTGTCGGTGGTGGGATCGTATAACTGTATTCCATTATAGGTTCCTACGAACAATCGTCCCTTGCTGTCTTCATACAGGGCGCGTACGTAGTTGTGGCAGAGAGAGTGCTCGTTTTCCGGATCATGCTTGTAGATGACGAATTTGGCTCCGTCGTAGCGGTTCAGTCCGTCTTCGGTGGCGATCCAGATCATACCGTTCCGGTCCTGATATATCTTGTTGATCAGACTGCTGGACAGTTCCCTGTCTGTTGTGAAGAATTTATATGATTGTCCGTGACATAATAAAGACAGGAACATGAATAGTGTAAGAAGCGTATGTTTCATCATAATATAATATCTCAGATTGATTCAGGCGCACAAAAATAATTCAAAAAATATATATAGCCTAATAAAAAAGAGGTAATTTCTATACTTCCCGCCATAATAGGTAAGTTTGTAACATGGGAAAAGGACTATGTAACATAGTTCCGCCCGAAAATAAAGCGGATGTCTTTACCTTTGCTCTTGTTGAGCCGTGAAGAACGGAAAATAAAAACAACCTTGTGAATTTAATACCATGAATATGAAACTTGAATGTGATTTATCCGGTATCCGGAAATGTATGATGAGTGGCTTGTCCCTGTTGCTTGCCGGAGTGTTGCAGGCGCAGAATCCGATTGTGAAACTGGCTATAGTTAAAAATAGAAAGTAGAAAAGAAATGAAGAAGATCATCATTATTATTACCTGCTTCATTGGTTTGTCGGGGGCGTTTGCACAACAACGGGGAATGTTCCATAATCCGGTGATTGAGGCGGATGTACCTGACCCTTCCATGATAAGGGTGGGAAACTATTACTATCTGGTAAGCACCACTATGCACCTGATGCCGGGTTGTCCGGTGATGCGTTCAAAAGACTTGGTGCATTGGGAAACGATCAGTTATGTGTTTCAACGGCTTACTGACTTGCCCCGTTATGATTTGAAAGAAGGCACGGTATATGGTCGCGGACAATGGGCTTCCAGCCTCCGCTATCATGACGGACGGTTCTATGTATGGTTCTCACCCAATGATGAACCCCATCGTGGTTATATCTATACCGCCGAAGATCCGGCGGGCGAATGGACATTACTTTCCCGTCCGCCTCATCATCATGATGCTTCTTTGTTTTTTGATGACGACGGCAAAGTCTATCTGTTTTATGGCACCGGGCAACTTCGTCAGCTCAAGAGCGACCTGAGCGATGTGGAACCGGGAGGTATAGACCAAAAGATATTCGAGCGGGACGCCGACGAGCAGGGACTTCTGGAAGGAAGTCAGGCATTTAAGCATAACGGCAGATATTATGTGATGATGATTTCCATGGACTGGAGCATTCCCGGACGGTTGCGTCGTGAGGTGTGCTACCGTGCCGACCAGATAACCGGTCCGTATGAGAAAAAGGTGATTTTAGAAACTGAATTTCAAGGATATGGTGGCGTGGGACAAGGTGTATAGTCGATACTCCTGACGGAAACTGGTATGGCTTTATTTTTCAGGATAGAGGCGGTATAGGGCGTGTACCCACATTGATGCCCTGCCGCTGGGAAGACGGTTGGCCGATACTGGGTGATGCGGACGGACGTGTGCCCGAATGTATGGAGATGCCTGTTTACGGAGAGGAGTGTAAAGGAAGTATCATGGGAAGTGATGGTTTCGACACCGATCAGTTGAGTTTGAACTGGCAGTGGAACCACAATCCGTTGGACGATTGCTGGTCACTGACGGAGCGTCCGGGTTTCCTGCGGTTGAGGACTGGAAAGGTGGTGGACAATCTGTTTCTGGCTCCCAATACCTTGACTCAGCGTATGAGCGGACCGAAGTGCAGCGGTGTGGTAGCTATGGATATCTCGAAGATGAAAGAAGGAGATGTTGCGGGCTTCTGCGCTTTCAATGGGTTGTCCGGGGTACTGGCTGTGGTCATGGAGAACGGGAAAAAGCAGTGGGTGATGTCACATCAGTCTGTCAGTCTTTCGGACCGGGAAAAAAGGGTGACTGCTGTGGAAGTACTGGAGAAGGAACGCATGGATTGTGAGAAAGAGGTGGTCTATCTTCGTATGGAGGGCGATTTTGCAGATAAAAAAGATGAAGCCACTTTTTATTACAGTTATGACAAGAAAACGTGGAAACGAATAGGAGAACCTTGTAAAATGGTTTTTGATTATACCAAATTCTTTATGGGAAGCAAGTTTGCTATTTTTAATTATGCTACTAAAGATTTGGGAGGATATGTGGATATAGATTATTTTGAATACGGTAACTAAAAAGTGAATAGAATGAAACTGAAAAAATGTGTGGGGATATTCTTGTTCTCCACCTTGTGCCTGAATGTAGGAGCTATAGATCATAAAGGGATTACTTTTGACCAGCTGGCTCCCGACCGTTTCACTCTGATGGAAAACGGAGTGGTCAATGAAATATTGGTGGACGAGCAGGAGGATGCTGGTGTGATGATAGCAGTAAGGAATCTTCAGAATGACTTTAAACGGGTAAGTGGCCGGGCTGCCGGGTTATGCTATACTCCCGGCGTAAAGCGCATGATTATGGTAGGTACGTTGAAAAGCCGCTATATCAGAGAATTGGTAAAAGCGAAAAAGATAGATGCTTCGTTGCTGGAGGGCAAGAATGAGAAATACCTGATGACCGTGGTGTCTGCTCCCTTGAACGGAGTGGATGAGGCGCTCGTCATTGCGGGAAGTGACAAACGCGGAACGATTTATGGGATTTATGAGCTTTCGGAGCAGATTGGTGTTTCGCCGTGGTACGACTGGGCGGATGTGCCGGTGATGTTCCGGCAGAATCTTTCGATGACGCGTGGAAGTTATACGGCGGGAGAACCGGCGGTGAAGTATCGGGGTATCTTTTTGAATGACGAGGCTCCTTGCCTGACCGGATGGGTGAAGCACACTTATGGCACGAATTATGGTGATCATCGTTTTTATGCTCGTGTGTTCGAACTGATTTTGCGTCTGCGTGGTAACTTTATGTGGCCTGCCATGTGGGGTTGGAGTTTTTATGCGGATGATCCGGAGAACAGCAAGACCGCTCATGAGATGGGGATTATAATGGGAACCTCACACCATGAACCTATGGCACGCAATCATCAGGAATGGGTGAGAAAGCGCAGCGAATATGGGGCATGGGACTATGCTTCCAACCAGCAAGTGATTGACCGTTTTTTCCGTGAAGGTATGGAGCGTGCCGCCGGTACGGAAGATTTGATTACCATTGGTATGAGAGGTGACGGTGATACTCCGATGGGTGGAAAGGAGGGGGAAGATGACAAATATGTGCCGCGTGATGAGGAAAACATGTGCCTGATGGAGAAGATATTCCGGAACCAGCGTCGTATTATTAAGGAAGTGACGGGAAAAGTGCCGGAGAAACGTCCGCAGGTATGGGCTATTTATAAAGAGGTGCAACGCTTTTATGATATGGGACTCCGTGTGCCTGATGATGTGATTATGTTGCTGAGTGATGACAATTGGGGGGATGTGCGCCGATTGCCGGATGCAAAAGAACGGAAACGTGCCGGTGGCTGGGGGATGTATTATCATGTGGACTATGTGGGGCCCCCGTAATTCCAAATGGTTGAATGTAACTCCCGTACAAAATATGTGGGAGCAGCTTCAGTTGACTTACAGTTATGGGGTGGATAAGCTTTGGATATTGAATGTGGGGGATTTGAAGCCGATGGAGTATCCTATCACTCTTTTTATGAATATGGCTTGGAATCCGGAACGCTATGCGGCAGGGGATCTGTTGGAGCATACACGAGTGTTCTGTGCGCAGCAGTTCGGTGAGGAACAGGCGGATGAGGCCATGCGTATTTTGAACCTGTATTGCAAGTACAATGGACGCGTGACTCCCGAGATGCTGGATAAGGATACTTATCACTTGGCTTCGGGGGAATGGAGGCAGGTGGCTGATGAATATGTGAAGCTGGAGGCGGAAGCCTTGCGGCAGTATTTGAAACTGGATACCGCTTACAGAGATGCCTACCGACAACTGATTCTTTTTCCTGTGCAGGCGATGGCCAATCTGTATGAAATGTATTATGCACAAGCCATGAATCACAAATTATACAAGGAGAATAATCCGCAGGCGAATGAGTGGGCTGACAAAGTGGAGCAGGCATTCCGGCGTGATGCGGAATTGTGCAGGGAATACAACGAAGAAATGTCGGGAGGCAAGTGGAATGGGATGATGACGCAGAAACATATAGGCTATACTTCGTGGAATGATGATTTCCCGGCCGACCGTTTACCGGAAGTCTACCGGATAGAACAACCGGAAGGGGCTGTAGGAGGATATTTGTTTACCGGTGACAAAGGGGTGGTTTCTATGGAGGCGGAGCATTACTTTACATCATCCGTTGCACCGAAGACCGCCTGGACAGTCATACCGCACATGGGACGTACGCTGAGCGGAGTGGCTTTGATGCCTTATACACAGTCTGCGGAGGGGGCTTCGCTCTCTTATAAAATGAAAATACCGCAAAAAGTAGATACAGTAAATGTGTATGTCATTGTGAAATCCACACTGCCCTTCCTCAGACGGGAAGGTCATCGCTACACGGTAGGTTTTGAAGGAGCGGAGGAGCAGACTGTCTGTTTCAATGCGGAGTTGAACGAACATCCGGATAATGTATATCGTGTACTGTATCCCACAGTGGCCCGTCGGGTAGTGAAGACCCGGGTGAAGTTGAGCCTGCCCGACTGTGCGGACGGAACCTATACATTGGTTCTAAAACCGGTGGAGCCTGCCATCGTATTTGAAAAGATAGTGGTGGATTATGGCGGTTATGAGGATAGTTATCTGTTTATGAACGAATCTCCTTGCCGGAGAAATAAGCTGAATGAACAATGAAAAATATGAGATTGACAGTTTGTATAGGAATAATGTGCGGATGGTTGGCAGCAGGAATGTTGCATGCAGGTACACGGCCGGACCATGTTCGCCCGGTGGAAGAAGATGGTAGCCGCTTGTGGCTACCGGTGATACGTCCGGTGGAAGGCGCGGAGGTGGAAATTACTTATAAAGGAAAAGTGTCACCCACCATAGCCATTGCCATTGCTGAATTGAAAAACGCTTGGAAGGGAGATCCTGTACTTTTAGAGAAAAAGAAAACAGGGCGTGGGGATGGGTTTGCCATCACTTCTTCAGAACATCAGGTTCGTATTCTTTCATCCACCGAAACTGGATTGCTTTATGGCGTTTATAGTCTGCTGCGTATGCAGGCGGCGGGGCAGCTCACTGTACCTCTGTCGGTTACTGAACAGCCTGCGTATGACTTGCGTATTCTGAACCATTGGGATAATCCGGATGGTACGGTGGAGCGTGGTTACGCTGGTCGTTCTTTGTGGAATTGGGAGGAACTTCCCGGAACTTTGTCGCCACGTTATGAGGCATACGCCCGTGCCAATGCTTCTGTGGGTATTAATGGAACGGTACTAAATAATGTCAATGCCTCACCTCAAGTGCTGACAACTGGTAGTTTGGAGAAAGTGAAAGCATTGGCTGATGTCTTCCGGCCTTATGGCATAAAGGTCTATTTATCGGTTAATTTTGCATCTCCTATCCGGTTGGGCAAGTTGGATACGGCAGATCCGTTGGACAAGGAAGTCATTGGATGGTGGAAACAAAAAGTAAAAGAGATCTATGCGATGATCCCCGACTTTGGCGGTTTTTTGGTGAAGGCCAATTCGGAGGGGCAACCGGGACCATGTGATTTTGGACGTACTCATGCCGAGGGAGCGAATATGCTGGCGGATGCGTTGAAACCCTACGGAGGAATCGTGATGTGGAGGGCGTTTGTTTATAGTCCTACCGACAGTGACCGTGCCAAGCAGGCTTATTTGGAGTTTATGCCTTTGGATGGACAGTTTCTCGAGAATGTAATTGTACAGATAAAGAACGGACCGATTGATTTCCAGCCTCGTGAACCTTATAGTCCTTTGTTCACGGCTATGAAGCAGACTCCCATGATGGTGGAGTTTCAAATTACTCAGGAGTATTTAGGCTTTTCCAATCATCTGCCTATTTGGCTCCTTTATGGGAGGAGTTCTTTGGCGAGGTACGTCCGGACAGGTTAAAAGCTGCGGCGGGTGTGGCAAACATCGGTACGGATGCGAATTGGTGCGGACACCATTTTGCGCAGGCCAACTGGTATGCTTTCGGGCGTTTGGCATGGAATCCGTTGTTGACTTCAGACAGGATTGCCGATGAGTGGTTGCAGCAGACATTTACTTCCCAGTCGGCATTTGTCTGCCCGGTCAAGGCGATGATGTTGCAGAGCCGGGAGGCGGTGGTAGACTATATGATGCCATTAGGACTGCATCATCAGTTTGCATGGGGCCACCACTATGGTCCCGAACCGTGGTGCAGTGTACCCGGTGCCCGTCCGGATTGGCTACCCTCTTATTATCATAGGGCGGACAAAGAGGGAATCGGTTTCGACCGTAGCAGCAAAGGGAGTAATGCCGTTTCTCAGTATCCTGATTCACTTCGTCTGATTTACAATGACAAGACAACTTGCCCTGAAGTTTATTTGCTTTGGTTCCATCATGTGCCCTGGCAGTATCGGATGAAAAGCGGACGTACGCTTTGGGGGGAGTTGTGCCGTGCATACGATAGAGGTGTACGACAGGTACGTGGTTTTCAGGAAATATGGGACAGTGTGGAACCTTTTGTAGATGCACGCCGGTTCAGGGAAGTGCAGTCGAAATTGAAAATCCAGATGCGTGACGCCGTGTGGTGGAAAGATGCCTGTCTGCTTTATTTCCAGACTTTCTCAGGGATGCCTATTCCGGCTGGCATAGAACGTCCGGTACACGAGTTGGAGGACATGAAACGCTTCCGGTTGGAAATCTCGAACTATGAATGTCCTGAGAGTGGGTTTAATAAATAAAATACGGTACTTAGCTTTAGAAGAAACATGAAATATAAGTTAGCTTTAGTGATGTCAGCTTTTTGTGCGTTTTCCGTATGGACCGAAGCAAAGGTGAAATTGCCTGCCATCCTATCGGACGGTATGGTGTTGCAACGTGAGCGGTCCGTTAAAATATGGGGAAATGCCGATAAAGGAGAGAGTGTGACCGTTGTTTTTAAAAAGAAGAAATTCAGTACGGTAGCCGGGGAAGATGGAAAGTGGCTGGTGGAACTGCCTCCCATGAAGCAGGTGGCCCTTTTGAAATGATCGTGAATGATATTCGGTTGAAAAATATTCTAGTGGGTGATGTCTGGCTTTGTTCCGGACAGTCCAACATGGAATTGACCGTCGGACGGGTGACTGATAAATTTGCCGAGGAAATAGCAAGGGATGAGAATCCGATGATACGGTATGTGAAGATTCCTTTAGGCAATGATTTGCATGGACCTAAAGACGATTTGCCGGGAACGGACTGGATGTCGCTGACTGAAGAAACCGCTCCTTCCTTTTCTGCTTTGGCTTATTTTTTTGCCAAGGAGATGTATAGGGAAACCCAAGTACCTGTGGGCATTGTTAACTCTAGTTGGGGGGGAAGCTCCGTTGAGGCTTGGATGAGTGAGGAGGCCTTGCAGAAGTTTCCGCGTCAGTTGCACGAGCGTGATTTGTTTAATTCGGACGAGTATCGTGAGTTGTGCAACCGTTCGGGACAGATGATGAACCGTTTTTGGGATGCTGCTTTGTACAAAGGAGACCAAGGACTTCATGACGGGATATGCTGGAATCGTCCGGAACTGGATGATACGGACTGGCAGACGGTAGATACGTTTTCCAAAGAATGGGGCAGGAAGAATGGATATCCGGTGAGTGGCTCTCATTGGTTCCGTCAGAAAGTGAATGTATCAGCGGAACAAGCCGGAAAAGATGCTGTCCTGCGTTTGGGATGCATGGTGGATGCCGATTCGGTATTTGTAAACGGTACCTTCGTAGGTAACACTTTCTATCAGTATCCGCCACGTATTTATCGGGTGCCGGCTTCTTTATTGAAACCCGGTGAGAATCTGGTGACTGTCCGGCTGATTAATTACGGAGGCGCCGCCAGCTTTGTACCCGATAAGCCCTATTGTCTGGTATGGAGGACAGATACAGTCCATTTGTCTAGCCGATGGAAATATCAATTAGGTTGTGAGATGCCTGCACGCACTAACAGTGTCTCTTTTCAGAATATTCCTACCGGTATGTATAACTCCATGATTTCTCCTCTGCGTAATCTGGTCTTTACCGGTGCGTTGTGGTATCAGGGAGAAACGAATACGGGCCGTCCTAATGAATATGAGGAATTGCTGACTGCATGATTGCCGATTGGCGTGAGAAACTGGCCGATAAAGAACTGCCTTTCTTCATTGTACAGTTGGCCAATTTCATGCAGACACATCCACACCCGGTAGAAAGTAATTGGGCGGCTTTGCGTGAAGCGCAACGGCGAGTGGCGTTGAAAGTCCCGAATGCAGCTTTGGCGGTGGCGATTGATTTGGGCGAGTGGAACGACATTCATCCATTAAACAAAAAAGAACTGGCAAGACGTATCTCCCTGTTGGTGAAAAGAAGGGTGTATGGTGATAAAAAGAGTGTGCACAGTGGGCCTATGTGTACGGGTATGACTGTCAATCATGAAGGAAAGGCTGTTCTTTCTTTCGAAGCCGGGACTGATAAATTATGGGCGGTAGATGAATTGAAGGGATTTGCGATAGCCGGTGCCGATGGGCATTTTCAGTGGGCGGAAGCAGTTGTCGTTAATGGGAATCAGGTGGCGGTATGGCATAAAGATATCCCTCATCCTGTAACGGTACGTTATGGTTGGGATGATAATCCGGTTCATGCGAATTTGAAAAATAGAACCGGACTACCGGCTTCTCCTTTTCAGATTTCATTGGAAGATAAATAATTTAACAGAGATCCGAAAGTGGCAAAGCTTTCTAATAATCTTCGATGGATTTTAAAGGAATGCTTGTTTCTGTCGGATTTTCTATGGCAAAAATACCTATTCCTCCTTTGATGTTATTGGGAAAGATGACAGGTGTTTCCAACAGGTTGCTACTGTCATGGTCGGCATATGCATTGGCGGCTCGTAAATATTGATATTCAGCCGGGGATATGGCATAATATTGTATGATAGCTTTTCCAGTTATCTTTTTAATTTTATATAGTTTATTGTCTAATAGGAAACTATACCAACTGTCTAAAGTCATGGTATATTGGTTGTTGGTAAAGTAAGCATCATTGAATACATTATAATAGTTGTTTATAGTGGGGATGAAATTAATGATAGGATCAGAGTTGTTGGGAGTGCCAGGTTTTCCGTCCATTAATGCAGTGTCATAATATCCGCTACATTCCCATTGGGTGGAGATAGCAGTGGAGTCTTGTAAAGTTTTGCGGTTAGTAAGGCGGTAAGTATATGTTTGTTTTATGTTGACCCGGTAATATTGGGAATGGTTTGTGGTGGGAGTTTGTAATTTTATTTTCCACTTTGTTGCTTGATATATCCAAAGGCTTTCCGAAGTCTCTGATAGAGAATGATTAGATTCAATGGTGTCCGCTTTGATAATTTCAATGGGCTCATATACTGTTGCTTCTGCATTCGCTTTATATTTTCCGTCTTTGGTTTCTACTTCGATACGTACTTGATCACCGGTTTTAAAACGGCTGCTTATCTGATAAAAATAATTTTGATAGTCTAACGGTGAATCATTGTTAGGACGATAGGTACATTCCGAAATTGTTTCCGATAATACATTATTGATATAAAGGTGAATAATTCCATTTTTTACTACTTGGGGTTCGTGATAGCCGGATAAAGCTAAAAAGATAGCATTGTTCGTTTTGTTTGCGTTTATCAGAGCGTTGACGATGAGCTTTTGAGATTCATCATTAGGCAATATTTCTATATCATTGGTACAGGCGGCCAATAAATGAACAAATGAAAGGAGTAAAAGTGCTTTTTTCATTATTGCTTAAAATTTATAAGTATATGAGAATGAAGGTAAGAAGGAAGGAGAGTGACTTTTTGTATCACAGGAATCTTTTTTCCTTCCGATTGCTCATCCGTGTAATAATCTATAAATACATGATTGGGATTCAAAGAGTTATAGGCATTCATAATACTGACGTTCCAAATCCGTTCTCCATGTTTTGTCTTTTTGTGAAAGTTGAATCCTAGATTCAACTGATGACTGGCGGGCAGACGGTAGTTATTTCGAGAAGAGCTATATTCAATGGGAAAAACAACCCCGTTGCCTGTATTTCCCATATGTCCCCATCCATAGCTTCCTTCGGGGAGAATGATGGTTGCTTTCTCTTTGGGCAGGGTGGCAGTATTTCCTGAAGCGTAAATCCAAGAAGCGCTCATGTATACTTTTTTGTTGAGGCGCCTGTTTATCGTGATGTTCACGGAGTGGCGTCTGTCGTATTTATAGGGAAAACGTTTCCCTCCATTTACATTTCCTTTACTGAATATACGGTCGGCTTTAGCCAAAGTATAATTTATCCATCCGGTAGTACGTCCGGTTTTCTTTTCCAGCATGAATTCTATGCCGAAATTGCGTCCTTTGCCCATTTCTACTTTCTCTTCCCAATGAATGGAATTACCGACTAGAGTATTACCATCTTTGTATTCCAATACGTTTTTCGTCATTTTGCTATAGCCTTCTACAGAAAACTCCCATCCTTGAATACCTGTATAGTAACCCCCGATAGAAAATTGGCATGCTTGCATCGGGCGGATCTTCTGTGTGACCGGTACCATAGATCAGTGGGGAGAGAGAGATTGGATGAAGAAAGTAAATGTACATATTGTGTCATGTGGGTATAGGCCGCCTTGAAAGTAAGGTTGGGACTGGTTTGAAACTAACGGTAATGCGAGGTTCCAAGGAGGCATAAGTGTGCTTTTGTACTTGGAAGAGTGAGAAATGTGCGCCTATATTTGTTTTCCATTGTTCGTTCCATTTGAAATCATCTTCTACATAAAGGGAAATTTCGTGTGAGTGTGTCGCTTCATTTCCTCCGATGGTGTATGTTTTATCAGGTTGTTCTTGTTCATTCGGAGAGTGCACAAATGTATGTTGGGTTTCGGGGCGGAACGTATGGTAGAGATAGTTTCCTCCGAATTTGATGAAATGGGAGGGGGATGGATGAAAGTCGAAGTCAGATGTTAATCCCCAATCTTCTATACCGGAATAATATTGGCTGTCAAGGTGTTTGTTGGCGGACGTGAAATTGTTTTTTATATTGAATCGGAAACGGTTATAGGATAGGGTGATGTTATGGAACAGACGATTACTGACTATGTGGTTCCAACGTAATGCCCCTAATGTACTTCCCCAAGCCATGACTTGTCTCTCTCTTGTGTCTGTCTCCTTTTCTTCTTCAAAGTAATAAGAAGAAGTATTTGTAAAGCTGGCATGATCTTTGCCATGATAAAAGGAGAAAAACAGGCGGTCACGGTCACTGAACCGATGATTTAGTTTTGTGTTGATATCATATAAGTAGTAACCTCCTTTCGTATCTTTATCCATGAAAGGCTTGATAATTAAATCGGCATAACTGCGTCTGGCAGAAATAATAAATGATGTCCGGTCTTTCCATAGAGGACCCTCAAAGTGCATTCGGGAAGTCAGCAGCCCGATGGTCAGACTGCCGTGATAATTCCTCATATCTCCATCGTTAGTGCGTACATCAATGACGGAGGACAGTCTTCCTCCGTAACGGGCAGGAAAACTGCTTTTATACAAATCGACTTTCTTGACCGATTCTGGGGTAAAGATGGAGAGAATACCTAGTGTATGGTCCACATTATATAAGGGTACACCGTCTAGCAGATAAAGATTCTGATCGGGACTTCCTCCACGTACATACAGGCCACTGGTACCGGTTATACCTCCTTGTATACCGGGCAGAAGCTGGATTGATTTTAATACATCTGCCTCACTCAGTAAAGCAGGGGTATTTTTAATATGTGTCAAAGGTATATTGTTTGCTCCCATACGGCTACTTTGAAAGCCTGTTTCCATTTTATCAGAAAGGACAACGATTTCTTCCAATGTATTATCGTTTTTAAGTTGGACAGTCAGCAGCGTATCTTTACATAAATACAATGCTATTTGTTTTGAACCGTAACCTATATAGGAAAAATTCAGTTCAGTGTTTCCTTCGGGCAGTGTGATACTGAAGAATCCGAATGGATTTGTGATTGTTCCTTGTTTATTTTGCTGGTCATAGATATTGGCACCTATCAGTGTTTCTTTCGATATTTCGTCCAATACATAACCGTTTAGTGTAAAATGTTGTTTTATAGGAAGTGACGTTGTTTTTTCAATATGATATGGTGTTTGGTAATCTCGAAACTGATGTCTTGTTTAATGAAAGCTGTTTGTAGAATAGTTGTTAATGGGGTTTCTTTCAGATCGAGAGTTATGGGATGTTTGAGTACAACTTCTTCGCCATAAATAAAAGAATACTCTGACAGTTGTTCTATTTTAGCTGTAAACTCCTTTAAACTAGCCTGTTTCAGATAAATATTAAAAGGCATATCCGGAGTTTGTGCTGATATGAATGAATGGGAAAAGACTAGTAACAGCATTAAGTAAAAAAAAGTGATACTGTGTTTCTTATAAAGTGAAGAAATCATTTGTTTTTTAGTTTTCTTGCTTTAGTTCAATAAGATTGGATTGGGGCATGTGATAAGTAAAACCTACGATGGGAGCCAACATTTCTAGAATTTCTTCCAACGTTTCGTTTTGCTTGAAACGTGCATTTAATTTATAATTACGTAACTGTTCGCTTTTTATCTGTATGGTGACATTAAAATGATGGGATAGTTGACGAGCGATTTCTCCCATAGATATGTCATTAAAAGAAAGAACACCTTCACGCCAACTTATTTCGTTCTGTGCATTTGCATTAATGTGCATAGACAATATTCCAGTCGATTTACGATAAATGGCTGTTTCATTGGGCTTTAATATCATTTGTTTACCGTTGGCATTGTTACTGACGGATACACTACCTTCCAGCAGGGTTGTTTCTACTAAAGAATCGGCGGCATAGGCATTGACATTAAAATGCGTGCCTAATACCCTGATGGTAACTCCATTTGCTTTGACACGAAATGGTTTTTTAGGATTTTTACTGACTTCAAAATAAGCTTCTCCATTCAGCTTTACGATTCGTTCCTTGTTGAAAGTTTCCGGATAGCTCAATTGGGAATGTCGGTTTAGGGTTACTTTAGAGCCATCCGGTAATTGGATGCATTGAGTTTGTATATTGGTGGAAACAATCAGTGTACGTACCGGACGTTGGTAAAAATAAAACATCCAACCGAAACCTATAAGCAGGACGAAACCGGCAGCCACAGCAACTGTATACCGAATGGAAAGTATTTTGTGCTTGCGGTATGCCGGTTGAAGACGTTGTTGCAATATATTATAACTTTTCTCCGCCGAGAATTTTCCCTGCGGTGAATGAGTGGAAGAAGATAATAATTCCAACCATTCGTCCAGTTCTTTGTCTGATTTCGGTGAATTCATGTTATTTTATTTGCAGGACAAAGATACTACTTCTTTTGCAGACGGATAGAAATTTCAGAAATTTTTGCGTCTTTTCCGTCAGGAGTACAGATCAACCGTATGATACGTTGTACGCTTTTTATTTGTTTAGGATAAAGAATGATATCTATTTTTACTGATTTCTTTCCTTTCAAGATGACCGGATGGGCATTTTGAATGTGGAAGCTATTGTTACTTGTAGAACTGCTAATGGTCAGTTTACGGTCTGTGTCTTGTTTTTCGGCAGCTATTATTTTTAAAGTAAGGGTTTCTTCCTCGTTCTTTGTATCATAGGTGTGTGATATGAATTGTTTTTCAAAGCCTATATACTCTTTGGGATAGTTGTCGTTGTTACTACATGCACTTATAAGCAGGGCATAAAAAATGGTAATACTAAACGTGTATTTGTTCTCATGTCTTTTTAGTTTATTAGTTTCTATTGATAAAGACAGGAGAATCTGGAAAACTCCCTATCGTCTATTTCTAAAATAATTGTTAATTTTTTCTTTGAGTCGGGTTACAGCTTTTTGTAACTGGGCATCTACTGTTTTAGGGCTTATATTAAGTTCTTCGGCAACGGAAGCATAACTTTGTTTTTCTTCGCGGACTTTAATAAAGATTGTTCGGCAACGTTCAGGTAATTCATTCAGTGAGTTCTCATAAATGTTAAATAACTCTTCATTCATCATTTGTTCTTCAGGAGAAAGGTTGGAAGAAGATATTTCCGGCATATTTTCCAGAGGCGAGGCTTCCCTCCTTTGTTCTTTTTCCAAATAGTTCAGAGCGGCATTTCTTATTAATATATAGCTGTACTTATTAAAATCATCGGGAATAAGCTGACTTTTTCGATGATTCCAAAGCGTGGTAAAAACATCTAAAATTACTTCTTGAGCCCATTCATCCCGTTGAAGGTAATAAAAGGCGATACGAAAGAAACGGTCATAATACATATCGTATAAAGACCGGAAAGCCTGTTGGGAATCATGCTTCTGTATTTCTTTGAGTAGTTCAGTTGCCTCCATTGCCGTGTTGGGCATGTTTGTTAATGTTATAATCGGATGCAAAGCTACTAAAATGTAAATAGATGTGCTATTCATTTTAGAACTTTTAGTTTTGATTTATTGTATGAGAGGAACTGAAGCCTTCTTCTTAGTATCTGTCTTGGCAATTTTCTTCTTTCAATTTGTATTTTACTTGGTTGGCAATACTGAATATACCTATTCCTCCTTTTATATTATTGGGAATAAGGGGAACTGCATAAATAAAATTTTCGGCATCAAAATCTAATGCAGAGGACATGGCATACAAATATCTATGTTCGCTTTCTGAAATACTGTAAAACCGGATACTGATATATCGCTCTGCTTTCTGAGAATCTATATGTATATAGTTGATGTCTTCTTTTAAATCTATCGTCATGTTATATTCCCTGTTTTTAAAATAACAGCTTTTAAAAAGGCCAAAATAATTGTTCCATTTCTGAATAAGCTCGAATCCTTCATCTATAGCATGTCCGGGTTTGCCGTCTGTCAAGGCGGTGTCATAAATATAATTATAGTTATAAGTCGTGTCAATACTGAGAGTGTCCCTGCCGTCATGCCATTTATGAGAATAAAAAATCTGTTTTATTTCAAGACGATAGTATGTATTCTCTGCCTCTATATCGGGTTGTTTTAATTGAATGTTAAGCCGAAGATAATTGTCATATACAGGCTTGCCTCCTACCCAGCTGTTATAATCTCTTAAACTTATATAGGTTGTATCTACATTTATAATCTGTAAGGGTGCACTGATGCGTGTTTCCGCTTTTGCTTTATATTTACCATTTTCTGAAGAAGCCTCTATTTTCACTTTATCTCCTGTTCGGAATATGCTTTTTACTGGGTAGTAATCATCTTCGCAGTGATTGTTTCTGACAGTTTTCCGTTGATATACAGGTGTATGATACCATCGGTGACAGGAGTGGTAGCTGTCCATCCTGTGTAATGCAGATAAATCCGGTTATCGTTATTTTCAGTTTGCATCATGGCATTTACGATCAGTTTTTTAGGTTCATCATCGGGTAAATAACCAATGGTATTGGTACATGCGCTTAAAATAACAAATACACAAAGAAATAAAAAGTATTTTTTCATTGGATTTTAAAATTTATAAGTGTATGAAAATGAAGGAATACATGGCAAGATTGTCATTTTTTTCAATATAGGCTTTCCTGTTTGTGCTTCCCTGCTGATATAGACAAAGTTGGGGTTCATGGCATTGTAGGCATTTAGGATACTGATATTCCATATCCGTTCTCCGTGCCGGGTCTGTTTATGGAAGTTGAATCCTATATTCATTGGTGGCTTGCAGGCAATCTGTAGTTATTTCGTGAACTAGAATGATCCATATCTCCTTTGTTCAAATTATCCATAATCCAGGAAGGTGGTACATTGGTAGGTGGTAGTTCTATATGTGTCTTCTCTGTAGGAAGTGTTGCCATGCAACCTGATGCATAAGTCCATGACATATTGAAGTCGATCCGTCGTGTCAATTGATAATTTAGAGTGAGATTCAAGGTATGTCGGCGGTCATATTGGTAAGGGAAACGTTTACCATTATTGATCCCGTCCGTACTGAATTGCCGGTCGGATTTGGATAGGGTGTAATTAATCCATCCAGTAAGGAGCCCTGCAGTTTTTTGTGCCATAAACTCCACTCCGAATGAACGTCCTTTGCCCATTTCTACTTTGTCTTCCCAGTTATGGGAAGAACCTAGAAAACTTCTCCGTCTTTATATTCTAATACATTATACATATCTTTATAGTATCCTTCTATGGAAAATTCCCAATTCTTGATACCGGTATAGTATACTCCTACAGCATATTGAAAAGATTTCATGGGGCGGATGTGGCGTGTGACGGGCACCCAAAGGTCGGAAGGCATGGCCAGTGATGCAGTAGATAATAATTGGGTACACTGGCTCATCTGTGAAAAAGAACTTTTTAAGATGATATTTGAGGTCGCTTGGAAACTTATGGAAAGACGGGGTTGCAAAGAAAGATAAGTCTGTTTTTGTACATTAAAAAATGAAAAGTGCAATCCGGCATTTATTTTCCAATGTTCGTTCAGAATAAGATCATCTTCGGCATACAAGGAAAAGTCATGAGCATGGATATGAGAATTGTTCAAACTATAATTGTCGTTAGTTTGTGGATATCCATTGTCGGAATTGTGTTGATTTACGGTCTGCACTTCCGGAGCGAACTGATGATATATGTATTTCGCTCCAAATTTGATGTTGTGTGCCGGTAGCGGATGATAATCAAAATCCGTACTAACGCTAAGATCATTGATGCCGGAGTGAAACAGATTGTGGGAACCATTGATGATTGTGGAACCATCAGGTTGTTGTATGCTGGAAGTTTCCTCTTGTCTGATATCAAAAACATAACGATTGTATGCCAGCGTAGTATTACTGAATAGTTGGGGTGTGAAAACATGATTCCAGCGTGTGTTCAGTAATATGTTTCCCCAATCGTGAGTTTGCTTGAACTTATCTTCATCTTTGTATTTATAGTAGACGTGGTCTTTCCCTTTATAGAAAGAAATGAAAAGGCGATCTTGTTCACTAAAGCGATGATTTAGCTTGGCGTTGATGTCATACAAACTATAACCGCCCCGTTCGTCCTTTGGCATAACTAGTGGGAGGAAACAGTCAATATAACTGCGTCGTGCTGAGATAATGAAGGAAGTATGATCTTTCCATATAGGTCCTTCAAATTGCAGATGTGAAGTGAGAAGACCGATAGTCAAGCTTCCATGATAGTGCTGCATGTTTCCGTCATTGGTACGGACATCGACAATAGATGAAAGACGTCCGCCGAATCGTGCCGGAAAGCTACTTTTGTATAAATCGACTTTTTTCACGGCTTCCGGAGTGAAGACCGATAACAGGCCCAGTGTATGATCTACATTATATAAAGGTACACCGTCTAATAAATAAAGATTTTGGTCCGGACCTCCTCCGCGTACATATAACCCACTGGTTCCGTTCATTCCGTTTTGTACACCGGGCAGTAGTTGGATGGATTTTAGTACGTCTGCCTCACTCATCAATGCCGGTGTGTTTTTTATGTGGGGAATAGGAATACTGCTTGCTCCCATACGACTGCTTTGAATACCCGTTTCGGGTTTGTCGGACAAGATAATGACCTCATTCAGTTGGTTGTCATTGTGGAGTTGGATGGTCAGCATAGTATCTTTCCATAGGTGCAAAGACACTTGTTTTACTGCATAGCCTATGTATGAAAAGTTTAGTTTAATGCCCCCCTCAGGCAATGTGATGCTAAAGTATCCGAAAGGATTGGTAGTGGTACCCACTCCGTTTTTCTGATCATAAATATTGGCACCTATCAATGTTTCTTTCGATATACTGTCCAATACATACCCGTTTAGGGTAAAAGACTTCTTGCTGGATTGTAGAGCGTATTTTTTTAATATAATGTGATTTTTGTTTATTTTGAAACTGATATTCTGTCCTGCAAAGGCTTTCTGTAAAATCAGGCTTAATGGAGCTTTTCTTAGACTGAGGGTTATAGGATGTTTAAAGATGATTTCCTCTCCATAAATAAAAGAGTAGCCGGAGGCTTTTTCTATTTCAAATATGAATTCTTTCAGATTCGCTTTTTTTAAGTGAATGCTGAAAGAAAGATCTGCTTTTTGAGCCTGTATGAATGTAGTGGAAATCATTAGTAACAGTATCAAGAAAATCCCCTTGATACTGTATTGATTGCAAGTTGAAAAAATCATTTAGTTTTTAGTTTTCTTTTATTATTCAATAATTTATATGCCTTTATTCAGGGTCTGTTATCCTCCTTGTAATATTCGGAGAAAGAGTTTCCAAAATTTGATTTGTGTTATGGTTGCATTCGGAACTCTTTTGTTCCGTTTTCCTGTGTTCTTCAGAATCGTTTTCGCTATTGTAAGCATAAGCTTCCATTAATGCATAGAAGAATGGAAGAACTATGCGCGTACTTGTTTTCATATTCTTTTTAGTTTATTGGTTTATATAAGTAAAGACAGGGAAACTTGAAAATCTCCCTATCGTATTTTATAAAATTATTCATTTATTTTTTGGGAATGCTTTTAAAATAGCATATGTGAATATTCGCTGGAGTATTGGTTATTCCACCCAAAGCATGTCGCTCATGATCCCGTCTGATATAAAAACGCCTTTACGGGTCAGTTTCAGCGTATCGTTTTTTATTTCCAGTGTTCCTTGTTGTAAATGTGGGGTGGCCATATGCAGGCAGTATTTGTACAGTTCTTCTCCGTATTGTTTCCCGAGTTTGGGCAGTGGCATTCCCCATTGTGTACGTATGTGGGTAATGACAAAATCATTGTAACGGGTATATAAGTCAAGTTCTTCTACTTCGAATGTGGGATTTCCGCTTGAGATCCCCTCTATATATTTATCTAGTGAAGCTACATTCCATTGGCGTGAAATGCCATTATAAGAATGTGCGGAAGGACCGCAACCTAAATATTGCTTTTCTGTCCAGTAACTGGAATTGTGCCGGGAATGAAGACCTGGCAAGCAGAAATTGGATATTTCATAATGCTCGTATCCGGCAGTAGTGAGCTCGTCGATTAGTGTACCGAACAGGGAAACGCTTAAGTCCTCGTCTGCTTCTTCTACTTTATGTTGTTCGCGGAGTTTCCACAGGGGAGTTCCTTCCTCATAAATAAGATGATAAGCGGAAATATGTTCCGGGTGTAAGGAAAGGGCTTGTTTTAAATCTTTTTTCCATGAGGTGAGCGTTTCGCCGGGCAGCCCATACATCAGGTCAATACTGATATTTTGGAAACCTGCCGTGCGGCAGCCTTGGAAGGCACGAATGGCTTGGTCGGCGGTATGTCGTCGTTGGAGTTGTTTTAAAGTCGTTTCCTGGAAAGTTTGAATTCCCATACTTATCCGGTTGAAAGGAAAGGTGCGTAGCATAGAGATATACTCCGATGTTAAGTCATCGGGATTAGCTTCTAAAGTAATTTCGGCATTGGGGGTTACTTTATACACCTTATAAATATGGGAGAAAATAGCTTCGAAATCCTCTTTAGCCAATTGTGAGGGAGTACCGCCACCTAGATAAATCGTTTCTATGGGTTCTCCTTTCAGATAGTTTTTCCGGTCAGTTAGTTCGTGGCACAATGCACGGATGTATGCTGTTTTCTGTTCTTTACGAGTAGTAGAGAAAAAATCACAGTAAATGCAACGCTTTTTGCAGAAGGGTATATGTAGGTAGATGCCTGCCATGATAACTTATTTTGTGGCAAAGTTACAAAAAATAATGCTAATATAGAATATCTGTCGTAAAACATAGTTTAGTAACACTATCCTTTAAGTTGTTTTTTTTCTCTTTATTTTCTAATTTGCGCTCCACATTTTTAGGAGATATGAAACACATATCCGTTTGTTAATAATTAAACCTTAGATATCATGAAAGTATATCAGACTAACGAAATTAAAAACATTGCACTTCTTGGCAATGATGGCTCAGGTAAAACCACCCTCACAGAGTCTTTGCTCTTTGAGAGTGGTATTATAAAACGTCGTGGCAGAATTACTGCCAAAAACACGGTTAGTGATTATTTTCCGGTAGAGCAAGAATATGGTTATTCAGTGTTCTCTACCGTTTATCATGTAGAGTGGAATGGAAAAAAACTAAATATAATTGACTGTCCGGGCAGTGATGACTTCGTAGGGGCTGCCATAACCGCGCTTAATGTAACCGATACTGCTATTTTGCTACTGAATGGACAATACGGTCCCGAAGTAGGCACTCAGAACCACTTCCGTTATACAGAAAAACTAGGCAAACCAGTTATCTTTTTGGTTAATCAGCTTGATAACGAGAAATGTGACTATGACAATGTACTCGAACAGTTGCGTAGTATTTATGGCTCTAAGGTAGTTCCCGTGCAATATCCTCTTGAAACGGGACCTAATTTTCATGAACTCATTGACGTGCTGTTGATGAAGAAATATTCATGGGGACCAGAAGGAGGTGCTCCTACAATTGAAGAAATTCCTGATTCTGAGAGAGAAAAGGCATTGGAGATGCATAAAGCTTTGGTAGAGGCTGCTGCTGAAAATGATGAGACATTGATGGAAAAATTCTTTGAATCGGAATCATTGACTGAAGATGAAATGCGTGAAGGCATCCGTAAGGGATTGGCTGCACGTGGTATGTTCCCTGTTTTCTGTGTATGTGCAGGTAAAGATATGGGTGTCCGTCGTCTGATGGAATTTTTAGGTAATGTTGTTCCATTCGTATCAGATATGCCTGTAGTTCATAATACTCGTGGTGTGCCTGTGCCTCCCGATGCTAATGGACCTACTTCTCTTTATTTCTTCAAGACTGCCGTTGAACCCCATATCGGTGGTGTGCAGTATTTTAAAGTGATGAGTGGAAAGGTACACGAAGGTGATGATTTAACTAATGCTGATCGTGGCTCTAAAGAGCGTATGGCACAGCTTTTTGTTTGTGCCGGAGCTAATCGTATTCCGGTGCCGGAGCTGGTAGCCGGAGATATTGGTTGTACTGTGAAATTGAAAGATGTAAAGACTGGAAATACCTTGAACGGCAAAGACTGTGAAAACCGGTTTAATTTCATTAAATATCCTAATGCTAAATACTCGCGCGCCATCAAGCCTGTAAATGAGGCTGATGTAGAGAAGATGATGGTTATATTGAACCGTATGCGTGAGGAAGATCCTACTTGGGAGGTAGAGCAATCCAAAGAATTGAAACAGACTATTGTGCATGGACAAGGTGAGTTCCATCTCCGTACTTTGAAGTGGCGTTTGGAGAATAACGAAAAATTGCAGATTAAGTTTGAGGAGCCTAAGATTCCTTATCGTGAAACAATCACTAAAGCAGCTCGTGCCGATTATCGTCACAAAAAACAATCAGGTGGTGCAGGGCAATTTGGTGAGGTTCATCTCATTGTTGAACCTTATTATGAAGGAATGCCTGTACCCGAAACGTATAAGTTTAACAGTCAGGAATTCAAGATAAATGTGAAGGGGACTGAGGAAATACCTTTGGAATGGGGTGGTAAATTAGTCTTTATTAACAGTATTGTGGGGGATCTATTGATGCTCGTTTTATGCCTGCTATCTTGAAAGGGATTATGAGCCGGATGGAGCAGGGTCCGTTGACTGGTTCATATGCGCGTGATGTACGAGTGATTGTTTATGATGGTAAGATGCATCCGGTAGACTCAAATGAAATCTCCTTTATGCTTGCAGGACGTAATGCATTCAGTGAGGCATTTAAGAATGCTGGGCCTAAGATTCTAGAGCCAATTTATGATGTGGAAGTTTTCGTTCCTAGCGACAAAATGGGTGATGTAATGAGTGATTTGCAAGGTCGTCGTGGTATGATTATGGGTATGAGCAGTGAAAGTGGATATGAAAAACTGGTTGCGAAAGTACCTCTGAAAGAAATGTCTTCTTATTCCACTTCTTTGAGTTCCTTGACAGGTGGGCGCGCTTCGTTTATTATGAAGTTTGCCAGCTATGAATTGGTTCCGACGGATGTACAAGAAAAATTAATGAAGGAATTTGAAGCTAAAGAAAATAAAGATGATTGATAAAGTGTAAGATTTCATACTTAGAGGAGACGTATTTCGTTAAAAATACGTCTCTTTTTATTTAAGATAACTTAAACTTTTAGGTTTGTTATTTGGTTTTGAACTTAATTTTTTATTATTTTTGCAAACCAACTGGCGTAAATTTTGTTATAATAGTCAGAATCTTAGCTTAAATGACTTTTTCGGTTAATTATAGAGAATAGCCGTTTAAATTTGGTTAATCTATTATGTAATGAGATTTAGCGCTTTTAATTTTGCTGACATGAAAAAGTCTACTATTTGGGTATTAGGTATTGTAATGGGACTATCATTTCTTAGTTTATTGTATTTGCAGGTAAGCTATATTGAAGAAATGGTGAAAATGCGCAAAGGACAATTTGATGAGTCTGTTCAGCGCAGTTTAGTCCAAGCGTGTCGAAATATTGAGTTGGTGGAAACTAAAAAGTACCTTGAGGATGATGCGATTGCTACAGAAAAAGCAGCACAGTTATCCAGGGAGCAGTCCGAAGAAAAAAAGGGGGAGGGAAGTGGTAATGTGGTAGCGCATACACATGAGTACTCCATAACTTCCGATGGATTGAACGGTTACTCTACTTTTGAATTGAAGATGAGGTTCAGTGCGAATCGTCCTTCTAATATTCCTAAAGCGATTATTTCGACTGGTAAGAATATTCCTCAGACTTCAAGAGCCTTGCAGGAAATAATTAAAGACAGATATGTGTACCAACGTGCATTGTTGGACGAAGTGGTCTATAACATTTTGTATACAGCTAGTGACAAACCCTTGAACAAAAGAATCAACTTTAAACAGTTGGACTTGTTTTTAAAGACAGAATTGCTGAATAATGGCATTGATATTCCTTACCATTTACGGTGACAGACCGTGACGGGACGGAAGTTTACCATTGCCCTGATTATACCAAAGAGGGTAGTGAGAATACATATCCGCAGGTTTTATTTAAAAATGATCCTCCGGCTCGTATGGCAACAGTAAATATTCACTTCCCTACATTGAACAGTTACATATTCAGTTCTGTTAAATTTATGATCCCGTCACTGATCTTCACATTTGTATTGCTTGTGACGTTCATTTTTACTATCTATATCATCTTCCGTCAGAAGAAGTTGACCGAGATAAAGAATGATTTCATAAATAATATGACACATGAATTCAAGACACCTATCTCTACCATATCGTTGGCAGCTCAGATGTTGAAAGATCCGGCAGTGGGAAAATCTCCTGCTATGTTCCAGCATATATCCGGAGTGATAAATGATGAAACCAAGCGTTTGCGTTTTCAAGTGGAAAAGGTGTTGCAGATGTCTATGTTCGAAAAGCAAAAAGCGACGCTGAAGATGAAAGAGGTGAATGCAAATGATTTGATAGCCGGTGTTGTCAATACTTTCACGTTGAAGGTAGAGAAATACAATGGTAAAATCACTTCGAATTTGGATGCGGTAAATCCGGATATATTTGTAGACGAGATGCATTTTACAAATGTTATTTTTAATTTGCTGGACAATGCAGTGAAATATAAAAAACAGGAAGGCGAATTGTTGTTGAATATACGTACTTGGAATGAATCGGGTAAGCTTTATATCTCTATCCAGGATAATGGAATAGGTATTAAGAAAGAAAACCTGAAGAAGATATTCGATAAATTCTATCGTGTGCATACTGGTAACCTGCACGATGTGAAAGGCTTTGGTTTGGGACTGGCTTATGTGAAAAAAATAATTCAAGATCACAAAGGGACTATACGTGCCGAGAGTGAATTGAATGTAGGAACTAAATTTATAATTGTATTACCTTTATTAAAAAATGAATAATATGGACGAGAAATTGCGTATCTTGTTATGCGAAGATGATGAGAATCTTGGCATGCTATTGAGAGAATATTTGCAGGCAAAAGGCTACTCGGCCGAACTTTGCCCGGATGGTGAGGCTGGCTACAAGGCTTTCCTTAAGAACAAATACGACTTATGTGTATTGGATGTGATGATGCCGAAGAAAGACGGGTTTACTTTAGCACAGGAAATTCGCCAGGCTAATGCTGAAATTCCTATTATCTTCTTGACTGCTAAAACTTTGAAAGAGGATATATTGGAAGGCTTCAAGATTGGTGCGGATGATTATATTACTAAACCGTTCAGTATGGAAGAGTTGACTTTCCGTATCGAGGCTATTTTGCGTCGTGTACGTGGTAAGAGAAACAAGGAAAGCAATATCTACAAGATTGGTCGTTTTACTTTTGATACTCAGAAACAAATTCTGGCTATCGATGGAAAACAGACTAAACTGACTACGAAAGAATCCGAATTATTGGGCTTGCTTTGTGCTCATGCTAATGAGATTCTGCAGCGTGATTTCGCATTGAAAACTATTTGGATTGATGATAATTATTTCAATGCACGAAGCATGGATGTGTATATTACTAAGTTGCGTAAACATTTGAAAGAAGATGATTCTATCGAGATTATCAATATCCACGGGAAGGGGTATAAACTGATTACTCCCGAAGTAGAATAAGAGGATATCTGATATTTAGTAGTAACATTTAGTTGCAAGTAGATGAAAAAATCAGCTCGTTCTCAAGAACGAGCTGATTTTTGTGTAGAAATTATTGTTTAAAGTAGGTTGTAAAATTCATGTTATATTTCCGTCAAAAGCTTCATGTCTTTATAAATAGCTTATTGTCAGATGATTAAGGTGAAGAATTCGTAGCTGGAAAGCTTCAGCTGTAAAAAATCCGTAAGGCAAGACAGGGGAGTATGATCCGTAGTCAGAAAGAGTTAGTATTATGACTGTTTATGTTTGTGTCGGTTGAAAGATTACTAATGTTACAGTTGAAAGATATATAATCTAACAGGCATTACATATATAAAGATTAGAAGAAAAGGACTTTTCTTTTCGGCAATCTGGAATAAAGTGAGTAAAGTCGATAAAATAAAAAAGTCCGGAATTCTACCCGGACTTTTTTATTTTTGTTCTCTTATACTTTAATCAACAATGCGTTTGTTTAATACAATATAAACGATTAAACCTATAACGATAAGGGCGGCACTTCCACCTAAAACACCGTTGTCGTTAATTGCTGCACTTCCGGTGAAGAAAACACCGACTAAAATAGCGGCGCCGATGATCATCAGTATCAGACCTAAATTCTTAAGTAAGCTTTTCATGTGTGTATTTTATTAATAGATTATATTTATTCTTGTGTACAAATTAAAGCATAATTCTCTTATCATGGAAATTATTTTAGGAAAAAAAGATGAAAACCTTGAAAAACTTTAGTCTTTGATGTTGGTGAATACCTTTCTTAATACATCTTGGCTGACTTTCAGTTCTTCCAATGTTAATCCTTGTAGTGCTTCTTTCAATGTCTTGTTTGCGATGAAACGTGCTTTACCTTCTAATTCTCTGCCGGTTTTGGTCAAATGAATTAAATTGGTGCGTCGATCTCTTTTGTCGGCGATGCGTACCACCAGATGCTGGCGTTCCATATTGTCTATTAAGCGGGTCATGCTGGGTTTGTCTTTAAAAGTGGCATTACATAGTTCTTGCTGTGTGACACCATCTTTTTCCCATAGAAAAAGAAGGACTGTCCACTGTTCAGGGGTAATTTCTACACCATTTTGGCGAAAATTCCGGCTTAGTTTCCGGTTGATGGCTGCAGATACTTTGCCATTTAATATGGCAAATATTAATTGGATATCAAAACTAAATTGTTCTATCATGGAATTATTGTTTAAACAACTTTGCAAATATACAATTCTTGGCGGATATAACTTATCTTTTACAGATAAAAAATATAAAAAGGAAGATTAATTGTAAAATGAAACTATATTTTTTGAAGAAAATTGCGATAACTCTTTGTAGATTAAGATAAAATATCTACTTTTGCACTCGCATTTGAAATTTAATTTAATAATTTAATAAACGTAGTATGAATCAATACGAAACCGTTTTCATTTTAACTCCCGTTTTATCTGACGTTCAGATGAAGGAAGCGGTAGAGAAATTCAAAGGTATTCTGACTGCAGAAGGTGCAGAGATTATCAATGAGGAAAACTGGGGCTTGAAAAAGCTGGCTTACCCCATCCAAAAAAAGTCAACTGGTTTCTATCAGTTGATAGAGTTCAAAGCAGAACCGCAGGTTATTAAAAAATTGGAAATTAACTTCCGTCGTGACGAACGTGTTATCCGTTTCTTAACTTTTAAGATGGATAAATACGCTGCTGAATATGCTGCTAAGAGAAGAAATGTTAAATCAACTAAAAAGGAGGATTAATCATGGCACAGCAACAATCAGAAATCAGATATTTAACTCCGCCCTCAGTAGACGTTAAGAAGAAAAAATACTGCCGTTTCAAAAAGAGTGGTATTAAGTACATTGATTACAAAGATCCTGAATTCTTGAAGAAATTCTTGAACGAACAGGGTAAGATCCTTCCTCGCCGTATTACAGGTACTTCTCTGAAGTTCCAACGTCGTATCGCGCAGGCTGTTAAAAGAGCACGTCACTTGGCGTTACTTCCATTTGTAACTGACATGATGAAATAATAAGGAGGAATAAGTATGGAAATAATTTTGAAAGAAGACGTAGTGAACTTAGGCTACAAAAATGATATTGTAACTGTGAAGTCTGGTTACGGTCGTAACTATCTTATTCCGACTGGTAAGGCAGTGATTGCTTCACCTTCAGCTAAGAAAATGTTGGCAGAAGAGCTGAAACAACGCGCTCACAAATTGGAAAAGATTAAGAAAGATGCTGAAGCTATGGCAGAACAGTTGAAGGATGTAACCTTGACTATTGCTACTAAAGTGAGTGCCACAGGTACTATCTTCGGCTCTGTTAGCAACATTCAAATTGCTGAAGAATTGGAAAAATTGGGTCATAAGGTTGACAGAAAGATTATCGTTGTGAAAGATGCAGTGAAAGAGATTGGTTCTTACAAAGCTATCGTTAAACTTCACAAGGAAGTTTCTGTAGAAATCCCGTTCGAAGTAGTTGCTGAATAAAATCTGTAAATACTTTAAAGTATAATGATGCTGAAAAAGCCCGGTTCGTAAGAGCCGGGCTTTTTCTTTTTAATATGTTTGATTTATTAATTCAATCGTTTCTTTTATAATTTTTTGAGGAGTGGTAAAAGGATTTTCGTCAAAAGTGTTTGGCATAGTGAGGATCAGTTGTTTGATATCATATTCTTGTATCCTAGCTACCCATACTTTATAAATATTGTTATAATTTTTATGAATATTATAAATGGTTAGGTGAGAGAAGTAGCGGGTTATATAATCTTGTTTGTATTTATAATAGTCTTTGTTGTCCTCAGTTATTTTTCTACATCCTTTTATAGGTTTGTAAAAGTTTTGAAATGAACTCTTTGTCAGGTATCTGTTGCATCAATGCTGAACTTTTCAGTACTTCTAGCACATCTTCCGAATACTCACAATCTTTTACGCAAAAGGAGAATTGGCATTGTTTTTTAAAATAGAAGCTTTAGTTGTTTGAAGTGAATCCTGTTTTACGTTAGCAATCGGAAGAAACTGATTTCATTTAAATACGCGACTTCGGCCTGATTGATACTTTTACTAATTTCTTCTAATTCCATTTTATCATTTGCATACTTTCTTTTATCTGCTTTTCTTGTGAGGAATTGCTTATGAAATCAGTTCGGCAAGAGTGATAAATACTCCAGTGATAACAATAGATAATTCACGGAAATAGTTTCCCAACTTCCAGTTTTGAAGTGTTTCTTTTAGATTTGTCTTTTTCATATCCTGTTTTTGTTTGTGGTTTGAGAAACAAAAGTAGATAATTTGTATTGCAAAACGATGGAATATTGGCAGAAAAGGGAGGAGTAAAGACATAAAAAAGTCTGTTGCGCTTTCGCACGGCAGACTTTCAATTCTCTCTAGAGTTCGTACTGAATTATTCAGCTTTAGTAGAGTCACAGCAAGCAGCTGTAGAGTCACAAGCAGCTGAATCTGCTACAACTTCTTCTACAACAGCAGCTTCTTCTACTACTGCAACTGAATCAGTTGCTTCTGTGTTGTTGTTAGCAGCTTTGTTTCCGCAAGATGCGAAAGATACAGCTGCGAAGGCTACGAACAAAAATACTAATTTTTTCATTTTCTTTGCTTTTTAAATCTGTAATACTAATGTTGCTTTCTTAAAACGATGCAAAGGTATACACTTTTTCAATACGTTGTACCAAAAAGAACAACTTTTTTTCTAGTTTTTTATGTTATACAACCTATTTTGCTGATTAGTAGCATGTTTTATAACATATTTATTCTTCAGTAATGCTGTTATATAAGAATCGTTTGATGCTTTTTTTGGGAGTTTTTTCGAACTCTGTAGGATAAGTTGTATTTTACTCACTTGTTCATAATTTCCTACCAGTTTATTCAGATTCTTCAAGTTTTCATCCATTACTGTTTTTAGGTTTTCGGGGGTATTGAGTCCCAGACTGTCCAGACTTTCATAATCAGGATATACTAAAGCTACCAGTTTCTTGTTGCGCTCTATGATTAAACTTTCTAGAACGAATGGCATATTATTTAGTTTGGATTCTATCTCTTCAGGAAAAATATTCTGTCCATTAGAACTCAGAAGCATGGTTTTACTACGGCCTCTTATATAAATGAATCCGTTAGCATCTATTGTACCTAAATCGCCTGTTTTCAACCAACCATCTTCGGTAAATACCTCACGGGTAGCTTCTTCATTCTTATAATAACCTTTCATTACGTTTTCACCACATACCTGTATTTCTCCAGTAATGTTATAGGGATCATCCGAGTCGATACGGACTTTCATGATATCCAGTATCTTTCCGGCAGAACCAGGTATAAATTCATTCCATGGAGCATAACTGATCAGTGGGGCACATTCGGTCATTCCGTAACCGATGGTGAACGGAAATTTTATTTTGTAGAAAAATCGGTGACTTCCGGGTTCATGGCAGCTCCACCGATAATGACTTCTTTAAAACGTCCGCCTAATGCGTCAATCAGTTTTTTGCGAATTTGTGCATAAATCTGGTTGTCTAGTAAAGGTATGTTAAGCGCCCATTTCATGCTGCGTTTGTTAATGAGCGGCTGAATTACATTCTTATAAATTTTTTCTATAACCAATGGTACTGTAATAATAAGGTTGGGTCTTACCTCCTCAAAAGCTTTCATCAATATTTTGGGAGAAGGTGTCTTTCCTAATAAGGTGACATGTGTACCGACAGCAGCAGCGGTTAGAAAATCAAAAGCACATCCGTATGCATGGGCCAAGGGAAGGAAGGAAAGTACTTTTTCTCCTTTCTTTAAAAGTTCTGTACGGATACCAAAGGTAACGTTTCCTGCCAGATTATTGCCCGTAATCATTACTCCTTTACTGAATCCGGTAGTTCCTGAAGTATAATTCAGTAACATGACCTTCTCGTTGGAGAGTTCTGTGTAATTGATATTTTCCTTATAGAAGCCTTTGGGGAAGTTCTTTCTCATAGCTGCATCAATATTCTTCATGAATTTTTGGACGGTTTCACCGTCACGTTGATGCAGGCATCTGAAATCCGTTAGAGAAAATACAGCGCGTAATCCACTTAATGCCTCTTCTTCCAAATTTTCCCAAATATTATCGCTGGTAAACAGAAATGTGGATTCAGAATGATTTACAATATGATGGACATCATTTGGCTTGAAGTCTTGTAAAATAGGAACTACAATAGCTCCGTATGTAACAGTTGCCAAATAAGCGATACACCAACGGGAGGTATTCTTACCTATAATAGATATTTTATCGCCACGGCGCAGGCTGCAATATTGGAATAATAAGTGTATCTTAGCTATTTCTTCCGCTACTTGTCCGTATGTAAACGTGGTATCTTCACCATAATCTGTGTAACAGGGCAGATCCCAGTTTTCTTTGAAGCTATTCTCATATAGCTTGATAAAGTTTTCTTTTATCATTGCACAATTTTTGATGTAATGTGCAAAAATAAGCATAATTATTGGTATTCTAAAGAATTTAAGCAGAATAATATGTACCTTTGCTCGCTAATTAGATAAAAAGGTATGATTGATACGATAATTTTCCAGGATAAAACGGCTGTTTATTATACATTAGGCTGCAAATTAAACTTTTCAGAAACTTCAACCATCGGCAAAACACTGAAAGAAGCAGGTATACGTACAGCACGTAAGGGTGAGAAAGCTGATATTTGTGTTATTAATACTTGCTCTGTGACCGAGGTTGCGGATAAGAAATGCCGTCAAGCCATTCATCGTTTGGTTAAACAGCATCCGGGTGCCTATGTAGTAGTGACGGGATGCTATGCCCAGTTAAAACCTGACCAGGTGGCTAATATAGAAGGTGTGGATGTTGTTTTGGGAGCTGAACAAAAAGGAGAGTTGATGAATTATCTCGGAAATTTGGAAAAGCATCCTCAAGGTGAGGCGATTACGACAGCTGCAAAAGACATACGTAGTTTTTCACCTTCGTGTTCTAGAGGTGACCGTACTCGTTATTTTCTGAAAGTGCAGGATGGTTGCGATTATTTCTGCTCTTATTGTACAATTCCGTTTGCTCGTGGGCGTAGCCGTAACGGACGTATTGAAGAGATTGTGGAACAGGCACGGCAGGCTGCTGCTGAGGGAGGAAAAGAAATTGTTATTACTGGGGTGAATATTGGAGACTTCGGAAAGACAACCGGTGAAAGTTTCTTTGATCTGGTAAAGGCTTTAGATCAGGTGGCAGGGATTGAGCGTTATCGTATCTCGTCTATTGAACCCAACTTGTTAACGGATGAAATAATAGAATATGTGTCACGTTCACGTGCATTCATGCCGCATTTTCATATTCCTTTGCAGTCGGCAGCGATGATGTGCTGAAATTGATGAGACGTCGATATGATACCGCATTGTTTGCTTCCAAGATACGCAAAATTAGGGAGATCATGCCGAATGCGTTTATTGGCGTGGATGTAATTGTGGGAACACGTGGTGAAACAGAGGAATATTTTGAAGATGCTTATCATTTTATTGAAGGGCTTGATGTGACGCAGTTACATGTTTTCACTTATTCGGAGCGTCCCGGTACGCAGGCCTTGAAAATAGAGTATGTAGTGAGTCCTGAGGAGAAACATCGCCGTAGTCAGAGATTGTTGGTTTTATCTGATGAGAAGACAAAGGCGTTCTATACCTCTCATATAGGAAAAGAAGCTTGGGTATTAATGGAAAAATCTAAGGTTGGCACTCCTATGCATGGATTTACTGATAATTATATCCGGGTGGAGATGGACCACGATGATCAATTGGATAATCAGTTGATTCGTGTAAGAATGGGAGGCTTTAATGAAGAGGGTACAGCGTTGAAGGGTGTTTTAGTCTGAAAAGAAATGAAAAGGGTGTCTGTTGTCATATTGAATTGGAATGGGGTAGATATGCTCCGTAAGTTTATACCTTCTGTTATAGATAATTCAGTAGGAGAGGGGATTGAAATTTGTGTGGCTGATAATGCGTCCTCTGATGGGTCTCTTGAAATGCTTCGTACTGAATTTCCTGTAGTCCGTTTGATTGAGTTGGATCGAAATTATGGCTTTGCCGAAGGATATAACCGGGCTTTGGCGCAAGTTGATGCAGAATATGTAGTTTTACTGAATAGCGATGTGGAGGTTACTTCGCATTGGTTGGAACCTTTGTTGGATTATATGGATACCCATTCCGGAACAGTTGCCTGTCAACCTAAACTGTTAAGTTGGCATAATAAGGAATATTTCGAATATGCCGGAGCGTCGGGGGGATTTATTGATCGATATGGATATCCTTTTTGCAGAGGGCGTATTTTTGATGTTGTTGAAAAGGACTGCGGACAGTATGATACGGTAACGGAGGTGATGTGGGTAACGGGGGCCGCTCTTTTTATCCGGTTGGCTGATTATCGTGAAGTTGGAGGGTTGGATGATCATTTTTTTGCTCACATGGAAGAAATTGACTTGTGTTGGCGTTTGCGCAGCCGGGGAAAAAAGCTTGTCTGTATTCCGCAAAGTGTGGTATATCACGTAGGAGGGGCTACGTTGAAAAAAGAAAATCCGAGAAAGACTTTTCTGAATTTCAGAAATAATCTGTTGATGCTTTATAAGAATTTGCCGGATAAGGAGTTAGAACATGTACTTTTTATACGTGGTATACTGGATAGAGTAGCTGCCCTTGTTTTTTATCTGAAAAAGGATAGAGCGAATGCGCGTGCTGTAATGCAGGCGAGGAGAGAATTTGAGGATATAAGATATTCTTTTGCTGCTTCTCGTATAGAAAATATAATGAAGTCTACAGATGAAATGATCCCGGAACGGACTCATTTTAGTATTCTTATGAAATATTATTTGTTGGGTAAAAAACATTTCTCTCAGTTGAAACTTTTTTAAATTGCTTCTCTTTATATTTCTTTTTATAGCATTATTCCCGTATCTTTGTTTGGTGAAATTGGATCAAAAAAGAAAAGGAGCTGTAAATGAATGTTCATGAGGTGAAATCTATTGAAACAAAGTCTATTCTGTCACGTTTGAAAAGTAAAGATAATTATTGGGGTATTGCTTATAACATGAATTTGTATAGAGGGTGCCAACATGGTTGCATTTATTGTGATACACGTAGTTGTTGCTATGGTATTGGTGATATTTCTCATATTTCTGTAAAGAAGAATGCTTTGGAATTACTGGATCATGAACTGGGAACGAAACGTGGAAAAGCGACCATTGGTACAGGCTCAATGAACGATCCTTATATGCCGTTGGAAAAACAGATGAAGCTGACTGGAGGTGCGTTGGAACTTATTGCCAAACATCGTTTCCTGTTCATGTGATAACAAAGAGTAGTCTTGTGACTCGTGATGCCGATTTATTGCAGGATATAGGGCGCACTTATGCTGCCGTTAGTTTTACTATCACTACAGCGGATGACGAGATGGCGCGAAAACTGGAGCCTAACGCACCGACCTCTTCCGAGCGTTTTAAGGCGATGAAGATATTGTCCGATCGGGGTATATATACAGGAGTGGCATTGATGCCTGTTTTGCCTTTTATAAATGATTCTATAGAAGATATTGAGGAAATAGTGGAGAAGGCTGCCGAAGCGGGAGCGTCCTATGTGCTTCCTTTGTTTGGGGTAACTTTAAGACGGGGCTCCCGTGATTATTTTTATGATAAGGTAGAGCAGATTTTTCCAAAGATGGCCAAGCGATATAAAACTTATTTTGAAGACCGTTCTGAATGCACTTCTCCTAATGCACCCTATTTGAATGAGGTCTTTTATCGCAGAATAGAAACATTAGGAATCAGTGCTACCATGAAATTTTATCATTCTGAAGGAAGAAAACAACTTTCTTTATTTTAGTAAGTAGAGCCATGAACATTGTCTGCATATTCATTATTATTGGTTTGTGTTGTTATTTGCATGATAGTATATTTGCGTTTTAAGAGGTAGGCATACAATAGGTAAATTTTTAATTAAATGACTGGATGTTTGTCAGATAATTTTTTCATCGTGTATAATGTACTTCTACTCCAACATTTCTGCAATCACTTCCCATAGGCGGATTTTCTTTTGATAACCGGATGATTATTTCCTGAATAGTTGGAAATTCACTAAATAGTCTTTGCCCTATGCGTTCACAGACATGTTCTAAAAGTTTGGATGAAGCTTTCATTTCTTTTTTGACAACTGCATATATATCAGCATAACTTACGGTACCTTTCAGTTCGTCTGTTTGTGCTGCATGGGTGAAATCAGTTCTTAGTTTTAAATCAATTATAAAATTAGCTCCTACTATTGTTTCTTGTGGATCGACTCCGTGGTGAGCGAAAAACTTGGCACCTTCCAAATAAATATACATAGATGTTGCTTTCATATTTTTCAGTTTGAAAAACAAAAGTAGAACTTTCACTTCATATCTCAAAATTAAAATTATTGTTCTTGTTTTCTTTTTATCTGTTTTATTGGTCTATTTTATAGTATTAACACGAAATAGAGTCGATGGCATGGGTGTTTTCATTAATTTCGCATAATATGGAAAGAAGGATTCGTAAATTAATAAGGGTAAGTGCCATTACAGTGGGAGCCTTGCTGTTTACTGCGTTTGTGGTAGTGGCTTTTGTGATTAACTATGTATTTACATCAGATAAATTAACTCCAGTAGTGTTGAATGTTGCTAATCGTTTACTGGATGCTGATTTGAAGATAGAAAGAGTCGAATTGACTTTCTTTTCTACTTTTCCTCAATTTGGGTTAAAAGTTGATGAAGGTTTTTTGGTTTCTAAGGTCTTGAACGATAGTCTTCCACAAAAAACTGATTCTTTATTGGCATTTAAAGAATGTGTGTTGACAGTAAATCCTTTGGATTATTTTTTGAAAAATAAGATTAGTGTCCATAATCTATCTTTGAAGAATGTTGCTGTTTATGCTTATCGAAATAAAACAGGTAAGGCAAATTGGGAGATTGTGAAAACTTCTTCGGATACATTGGCTGTGGAAAAAGATACTATTCCACAAAATAAATTTGATAGCGAGATAGATATCCGTCAGGTTGAATTAGAACATGTCAATTTGATTTTTGACGATCGTAATACAGAGGTTTATTCACGTATAGATGATGCTGATTTGCGCCTAAAACTGGCGTTGACAAAAGGAGCTTCTTCATTGGGAGTAGAATTTGAAAATAAAAATATTCTTTTTTGGCAGCAAGGTGAATTATTGATTAATAAAGTAGCCGTTTTCTTGCAGACTGATATTGAGGTAGACAGGTCTACGGCATTGTGGACATTGAAAAATACAGGGTTGACTATAAATGGTATCCGGATGGATGTAAACGGTGAATTAAGACGTGATACAGTTACAAAAACGGTGGGTATGAACTTGAAATATGGATTACATGCACCTTCCATGGAAACCGTTATGAATATGATTCCCGAGGCTTATGTGAAACGTGGACAAATTTCGGCAAAAGGTGAGGTTAAAGTTAATGGAACATTGGAAGGTAATTATGGAAACAAGCAGCTTCCGGCGATATCATTGAATATAAAGATAAATGATGCATCCGCCCGATATGAAGGACTTCCTTATGGTATTGATAATTTTACGGCTGATTTTGAATCGTATATTGATTTGATGCGTCGCAACCCTTCTTTTTTGAACTTGAAAATTCTTCATTTTGAGGGAGTACATACTAAGATTCTAGCAGATGCGAAAGTGGAGGATTTATTGATAGATCCATTTATAACGCTTCATACTGAATCTACTGTTGACCTGGATGCTTTAGCTAAAACCTTTCCTTTGCAGGAAAGTGTAACTATCCGCGGTAAATTAGATGCGGGTTTAAACTTAAAATGCCGTCTCTCTTCTTTGAAAAAACAGGATATTGGGCGTATCAGGTTAGGTGGAAGATTGGCTTTAAAGGATTTTGAATTAAAAGATACTGCAAAGAATTTTAATTTTTTAGGTAATGCCGATTTAAAATTCAGTGATAGTGAAACTTTGCAAGCTGAATTGGAAATCAGAGAAATACTATTGAATAGTAGGAAATTATCTTCAGAGATAGATCGGATGAAAGCGAAGGTTGTTTCAACCAATCCTCAAGATACCACAAAGATTGTTACTTTACAATGTGAATTGGAAATGAATAAATTGCGTGCGAATATAGGAAATTCGCTCAAAATATATAGTGGCAAGACTACTGGAACTGGCGAACTTGCTCCGAAGGAACAAAATCCGGCGATGCCGATGATTAATTTTTCCATGCGTACGGATTCTCTTTTCTTTAATGCTAACGAAACGAAATTAGCATTAGGCGTGGCAGGCATAAAAGTGAAATTAGAAAAGAAAAATGATTCGTTATGGACACCTCGGGGGATTATCGGTTTTGATAGGTTGTTGGTACGTGCTCCTGAATTTGGTTTACCTCTGCGAGTACGTAAGACAGCTGTAACAATAGATGGTCCGAGAATAACATTAAGAAATGCTTCTTTGAAAATAGGGCATTCAGATATGGTTGCTACCGGGGAGGTAATAGGATTATATCGTGCGATGGCTAAAAATGAAATTTTAAAAGCGCGTTTAGCAATATCTTCTGAGATGATTGATTGTAACCAATTGATTAATTCATTCTCTTTATCTGAAGATTCAGCATCTGTGGCGGTGACAGATACAGTGCCTCCAACAGAAATGAAGCTGTTTGTGTTGCCGGGTAATTTGGATTTTGAATTACAGACAGATTTGAAAAAAGTAGTGTTTGAACAGGTGGAATTTGAAGATGTGTGTGGAAAGGTGGATTTGAAAAATCGTACATTACATTTAAGGAATTTGGGAATGCGTGCATTAGACGCTGATATGAAGGCCGTTATGGTATACCGTGCGGATTCAGTCAGAGGAGGATATACAGGCTTTGACTTTAAAATTAGGGATATAAATATAGCTAAGCTGGTATGATTTTATACCTTCAATGGATACCATTGTACCTATGTTGAGATCTTTTAAAGGAAGGGTTCAGTTTGATGTGGCTGCAGAGGCACGTCTGGATTCAAATATGAATATTCGTATACCTACTTTACGTTCGGCCATGCATATAAAAGGGGACAGCTTAGTATTGATGGATGGTGAAACCTTTGCCGAAATATCAAAGATGTTGATGTTCAAAAATAAAAAGAAGAATGTATTTGATAGTATTTCGGTTAATATAGTTGTCAATGACGGTAGTGTTCTTGTTTATCCATTTCAAGTGTCTATAGATCGTTATAAAGCTGCTATAGGGGGAGAGCAAGGGTTGGATATGAATTTTAAATATCATATATCCATTTTGAAGTCACCCTTGCCCTTTAAGGCCGGAGTGAATATTTCCGGTAATCTGGATAAGATGAAAATACGCGTAGGTAAAGCTAAATATAAAGATGATGTGACTCCTGCTGCCATTCATAAAGTAGATAGTACGCGTATGGATTTGGGAAGGCGTATTGTGGAACGGTTTCACCGTATTGTAGGGGTGAGATAGAAAAAGAATTTACTTGGTTTATATAAAAAGCTCCTTCATGACTTTCGTGAAGGAGCTTTTCTTTTGTGTTGTTACATTATATAATAAACCATTATCCACATCTTGATGTGCCACAAGTCTTGCAGATCAAGCATCCTTCTTGATATACGAGAGTTTCGTTGCCGCAATTGGGACATTTTTGTCCTTCAGCACTAGTACCATCTGTTACATATTTTTTCAGTGCTCGTTCTACACCGTTTTTCCATGTGTTAATGTTTTCACTGTCAAGTTGCAGAGAATCTACCAGTTGATAACACGATCAATAGGCATCCTCCAACGAAGTACACCCGAAATTAATTTTGCATAGTTCCAATATTCCTTGTTGAACTTTTCGGACAAACCTTCAATGGTTGTTTTATATCCACGTTTGTTTTCGAACTGGAAATCATATCGTTTGTTGCCTTCTTCATCAATGTTTTTGATGATGCGTCCGGTAGTGACTGATTTGGGCAATGAAATACCTTCTTCATCATCTTGCAGACCGGTAAAGATCTCGTATGGATGTCCATCCAACAAGCCTACAAATGCGACCCATTTTTCTTTGTTGTTTTGGAAGCGTACTACTTCCGCTTCCAGTACTTTGGGGCGCACTTCTACTACCGTAGGTGGTTTGCAAGGAGGAAGTTCTTCTTTTTTGTCTTTCTTGTCCTTTTTGGTAGAAAGTAAAACTCCAGAGCGAGAGCCATCACGATAAACGGTACATCCTTTACATCCTGAACGCCATGCCTCTACATACAAGCGGTTTACCAATGCTTCATCTACGTCATTGGGCAAATTGATAGTTACACTGATTGAATGGTCAACCCATTTTTGGATGCGTCCTTGCATTTTTACTTTCATCAGCCAGTCTACATCATTTGATGTGGCTTTATAATAAGGTGACTTTTCTACCAATTCATCAATCTCTTCTTGCGTATAACGTTGGTGGGATCGTAACCGTTTACTGTCATCCATTCCACAAATTTATGGTGGAATACAATATATTCCTCAAATGCATCTCCTGTTTCATCTACAAAATCTACATGAGTCTGAGGATCATTCGGATTGACTTTTCTTCTACGTTTGTATACCGGCATAAATACCGGCTCTATGCCAGAAGTTGTTTGGGTCATTAGGCTGGTAGTTCCAGTGGGGGCTATGGTCAAGCAGGCAATATTACGTCGTCCGTATTTTTTCATCTCCTCATATAAATTAGGATCAGCTTCTTTTAAACGGTTGATAAACGGATTATTTTTTTCTCGTTCACTGTCATAGATAGCGAATGCTCCACGTTCTTTCGCCATGTTAACAGATGAACGATAGGCTTCCAGAGCGATTGTTTTATGTACTTGTTCAGAAAACTCTGTTGCGTCTTCTGTTCCGTAGCGTAACCCCATAGCGGCAAGCATATCCCTTCAGCTGTGATACCGACACCTGTACGTCTGCCCTGTCCGCTCTTTTTATAAATCTTTTCCCATAAATGTTTCTCTGCTTCTTTTACTTCCTCACTTTCAGGATCGGAATCGATTTTAGCTATGATCTTCTCGATTTTTTCTAGTTCCAAGTCAATAATGTCATCCATAATGCGCTGGGCCAATGCTACATGCTTTTTGAACAAGTCGAAATCAAAGTAAGCATCCCTTGTATAAGGGTTTACTACATATGAGTATAAGTTGATAGCTAATAAACGACAAGAATCGTAGGGACACAGAGGAATTTCACCACAAGGATTGGTAGAAACTGTACGATACCCTAAGTCGGCATAACAGTCTGGCACGGATTCACGTATAATGGTGTCCCAGAATAATACACCGGGTTCAGCAGACTTCCATGCATTATGGACAATCTTTTTCCATAAAGCAGATGCGTCAATTTCTTTCGTGAAAACAGGTTGATCGGAATCTACCGGATATTGCTGTTTGTAAGGAGTGCCATTTACAGCTGCCTGCATAAATGCATCATCTAGTTTCACGGATACATTAGCACCGGTTACTTTGCCTTCGGTCATTTTGGCGTCAATAAATGCCTCCGAGTCTGGATGTTTGATGGATACGCTTAACATTAAAGCACCACGACGCCCGTCTTGTGCTACTTCACGTGTTGAATTGGAATAGCGTTCCATGAAAGGCACCAGTCCGGTTGAGGTCAGTGCTGAATTTTTAACAGGGGAACCTTTAGGTCGTATATGAGATAAATCATGTCCTACGCCACCACGACGTTTCATTAATTGTACTTGTTCTTCATCAATGCGGATTATAGCTCCGTATGAGTCGGCTGCTCCATCAATTCCAATGACAAAGCAGTTCGATAAGGAAGCCACTTGAAAATCGTTCCCGATACCTGTCATGGGACTACCTTGCGGAACAATGTACTTAAAGTGATCCAATAACTCGTAAAGCTGCTGTGCGTTTAACCCGTTCTTATATTTTGCTTCAATGCGGGCTACTTCATTTGCAATGCGCCAATGCATGTCTTCGGGAGACTTTTCGAAAATGTTCCCGAAAGAATCTTTTACTGCATATTTGTTTACCCAAACCCTTGCAGCAAGTTCATCACCTTTGAAGTATTGTAAAGATGCTTCAAAAGCTTCGTCATAGGTGTACGTTTGTTTTTCCACTTTTATTTTTAGATTTACTATAATATCAATAAGTTGTTTTAGTGTAGAAGCCGCAACTCATTATAACAAAAGTTTCGGCAAAGCTATATATGTTTTTTCAATTAACAAAATAAAAAGTAGATAAGTTTTCAACAAATTGAAAGTTATCCAAAAATATTTGTTAATTTATTGATTATCAAAAGATATATGTGTTGGTTTATTTACGGAAGTTTTCTATTTTGAAAATTTCAATGAAGGAAATAAGTGATTGACTAGTTGAAAAGACCAAATTCTTAGCATATATTATTTTGCAAAAAATGAATTATTACTCTTTTCTTTTTTTATCTTTGCAAGAAAAATATATATGGAATCGATAAATAATAGACGGACGATCCGTAAATATAAGCAGGAAGATATTTCTGCTTCTTTGTTAAATGATTTGCTTGAAAAGGCATTCCGTGCTTCTACAATGGGCAATATGCAATTATATAGTGTGATTGTGACCCGTGACAAGCAGATGAAAGAGAGATTGGCACCTGCTCATTTTAATCAACCGATGGTAACAGGTGCTCCGGTTGTACTGACTTTTTGTGCGGATTTTAACCGTTTTAGCAAATGGTGCAGAGGGCGTAAGGCGGTACCGGGTTATGACAATCCCATTTCTTTTCTGAATGCTGCTACGGATGCATTACTTGTGACTCAGAACTTTTGTACATTGGCGGAGGAAAATGGATTAGGTATTTGTTATTTGGGAACAACGATTTATAATCCTGATCAAATTATTGATATTCTTCGGTTGCCGGAATTGGTTATGCCAGTGGCTACTATTACAGTAGGATATCCGGACGAATGCCCTTCACAAGTCGATCGTCTTCCTATAGAGGGTATTTTGCATGAAGAAGTATATCATGATTATACCAAAGAAGATATTGATCGTATCTATAGATATAAAGAGTCACTTCCGGAAAATCATCAGTTTATTAAAGAAAATCATAAAGAAACATTGGCTCAGGTATTTACTGAGGTCAGATACAAGAAGTCGGATAATGAATGCATGTCTGTAACTTTGAAAGAAACCTTGAAGAAACAGGGCTTTGAAAAATGAGTTACCGGAAACTATTAACCTTAAAACTACAGAAGTGCGCAGAGGGAAATAAAGAAAATACCTTTGCGCACCTCTGTAGTTTTATTTCTATTTTCTTTTGAGAGAAGCTTCAATTTCCTCAATATCCGCTTTAAATGTTTTATCAACCTCCACTTGGTCTTTTACTATTTTACAAGCGTGCAATACGGTTGCATGATCTTTATTACCTATTAATTGACCAATTTTGGAAGAAGAGGAGTCTGTATGTTTTTTGGCCAGATACATAGCTACCTGACGTACTTGTACCACTTCTCTTTTTCTAGTTTTGGTATGGATGGCAGATTCCTCTATCTCGTAATGGTTGCATACTTTCTGTATGATATCTTCCACTGTGACAGGCTTGCTTTCACAACAGCGTACAGCTTTTCGTACAATTCTTTCAGCCAAATCCAAATCGACATCACGCTTGAAGATAATGGATTGTGCAGAAGTGAATTAATGATGCCCTCTAGTTCACGTACACTTTCATTTACGTTTTCAGCAATATAATTAATTACTGTTTCCGGTATATTCAAACCGTCACGACGTATTTTATTGCGTAAGATATTCTTTCTCAATTCTACATCCGGTTTTTCCAATTCGGCCACTAAGCCCCATTTAAAGCGGGTCAGGAGACGTTCTTCCATACCTTGTAGCATTACCGGTGCGCGGTCAGAAGTCAAAATAAGTTGCTTACCGTTCTGGTGCAGATGGTTAAAGATGTGGAAGAACGTGTTCTGAGTTTTGGTTACTCCTGCGAATTCTTGAATATCATCAATAATCAAAACATCTATGGTTTGATAAACTGATGAAATCATTGAAATGATTAGTACGCACAGAGTCGGTATATTGCACCTGAAACAGATGTCTGATACGTACAATACTCTTTTTTCAGGATATAATTCCTTGATACGAGTACCAATAGCATTAGTCAAGTGAGTTTTACCCACACCGGACGGTCCATACAAAAACAAAGGGTTGAATGTTTTTGCCGGATTTTTAGCTACAGTTTCCCCTACCGTACGTGAGAACTCATTACTATTTCCTTTTATGAAATTCTCAAAGTTGTAATTTGGATTCAAATGTGGGTCTAAATCCTGCGGAGCTGGTGCCTGCATTGGATTAGGTGCCTTGTTACCATCTCGTATAACTGTTTGTGTGGGTAGTGCTGAAGAGCGTTTGCTTCCCTCCATGTTTACAGTTATATGGTTGGTTTTATCGGTCAAGATACAATACATAAGCTGCGTTCCCTCCCCAATTTCTTTATATAGGGCAGCGCGCAACAAGTCCACAAACTTTTCTTCTAAAAATTCATAGAAGAATGGGCTGGGGACGCCAATTGTCAGTGCCTTGTCCTCATATTTAAGCGGTACGATAGGCTCAAACCACGTTTTAAAGGTCGTTTCAGGTACGTTGTCTCTGATAATGTTCAGACAACGACCCCATAAAACGACGTGATCGTTTTCAATCATATGAAACATTTATTATAAAAAGCGAAACTTCTACAATGCAAATTTCGAAATGAATTTCTGAAAAACAAATCGCTTTTTTCTTGCTTTTTATTTTTAAAGAGTAATCTATTTAGTTTCAGTAACTTATAAAAAACTCTATCTAAAGGCTTCTGAAATATTTTTGTTATTTGATAATTGGCTGATTTATAGCTGACTATCTGTCAAAATAGGCTTTTATTTATTTTAAATGAAATAAGTCTACATGGTATTTCTGCCCTATTTGCAGTCATTTACTGAAAAAAGGTAGAAAAATGGTTAAGTAGACTTATTTAGAATCTTTTTAAATTAACAAATCTGTTACTTATCTTTCTTCCCAAACAAAGAGAAATGTACATAACGTTTAGGATGCGCTTTCAAATCCTCCAATAAGGTTGCAGCATTTGCTGTTGTCGCACTCAGATTTTGGTAGAAGGTAGGATCATTGAATAGTAAGCCGATGCTGTTGTCCTTGCGATTGAGTTTTTCTGTCAGCATTTGTACATTATATAAAGTGGAATCTATTTTATTGAATGTTGATGCGTAATCAATACCTTTCAAGTTGTCGCTGATAGTAATGAAATTATCAGCAATCGTGTTTAGTTTTCCAGTAAGTTGCGGAAGATCCCTTTGCATTAATATGTTTAATTGACGTGTTGTCACATCCAGATTGGCTGTCAGTTTTTCTGCGTTGTGTAAGGTTGCACCCAATGCAGGATCAGCTAATATTTTATTTAATGAATGTAGGATAGAATCCATTTTGGGCAGCATCTGCTCTATTTGAGGAACTAGCTTTTCTTCAGCGGCTCCCATGAGTCCCGCATTCGTTTTGCCAGGCAGTGTATCCCCCGGTTGATAGTATTCTGTAGAATTAAAGTTAAGGAGTAAGTTCATCTTTACTGTTCCCAGCATTTCTGTAACCAATTCTCCTGCACTTCCTTTAGGGATACGCATTTCCTTGTCTACTTCCACTTCTACTGTGACATGTCCCGGTTTAGCATAGTTGTAATTGATATTTCTTACTGTACCTACTTTGTAACCATTGGCAAAGACGGGGCTTGATCCGGCTAATCCGTTTATATTGGTATATTCTACATAATAGTAGTTGGCAGATTGGAACATATTTATTCCTTTCAGGTAGTTGATACCAAAGATCAGCATAGCCAATGCAGCGATGCCTATTAATCCTATTTTTACCTCTTTCGTCATTTCAATTGTACCTTTTATATTATCTATTCTTTTTAAATTCTTTGATGGCTTCGTTCACGTTCATTTTCTCTCCGTTTTTGAAAGCGATAATGAAAGCGTCCTTAAATTTAGGAGTAATATTACGTTTCATGCGTAGTATTTTATTATAATCCGTACTTTCTCCGTAAGTATATTTATAAAGTCCTTTTTCGCGGTAATAGCTAACGGGTGATACACCTTTCAGTTGTTTGCTTCCTTTGGGTAATATTTTGTTTGATACCAATATTTGTATTTTAAATACAGGCTTGGCAGATGTTCGGGCTTGGTCGCCTGTGATCTTTTTTTGTGTGGCAGGCACAGGCTTTTTGGTAACTTTGTCAGGTTCCGTTGCAGTGTCTGGTTCCGCAGTTTGTATTTCTATTCTTGATTCTTTCGGTTTGTTTTCTGGTTCCGGCAATTCTTGTCCTTGTACTCTGCTGCGACCGGTGGGGGCATCATGTTCGCGCTTGTAATTGAGGAATGCTTTATAAATGCTGTTAGATAATGCCGTAGTGCCTGCATCGGATAAAAGATATTGTTCTTCATCCGGTGTTGAGATATAACCTAATTCAACCAAAACACTAGGCATGGAAGTGGCGCGTAGAACTAGAAATCCGGCTTGATGTACTCCTTTGTCTATCCGTTTGGCTGTATTCTTGAATTGTTTTTGGATAAGAGTGGCTAATTTTACACTCTTCTCCATATTTTGTCTTGTACAAATTCAAAAATAATATAGCTTTCGGAAGAATTTGGATTGAATCCGGCATAACGTTGTTCATAATTATCCTCTATCAAAATAACCGAGTTCTCCTTTTTAGCAACTTCCAAATTTTCTTCAGTACGGTGAAGTCCTAACGTATAAGTTTCTGCTCCCCGTACAGTTCTGCTACGGGCTACAGATTGGTATGTATAGAGATGAATAAGTCGGCCTTAGCATTATTGGCTATTTGTGCACGACGGTCTAAAGGGATAAAGACATCTGTCTTCCGGGTGTATATTACCTTTACGTCATTACAGTTATTTTGGATCAGTTGTCCTACTTTTAAAGCTACGTTCAGATTGATATTTTTTTCTTTTCCACGTCTGCCGATGGCGCCAGGATCATGTCCGCCATGACCGGGATCAATGACGACTATAAAATCCTTTCCCTTTGCCGCCAGGCAGAAACAGGGGAGGACCAGCCACAGGCTACACAACAGGAATATTATTTTAAGTCTATCGGTTTTCATATCAATCAAGTTGCAAATGTAGCGATTTTTAGTGAAAACTCGGCTTTTGTCTTTAAGTTTTGCGTTTTTTATTCGAAACTTGCCACAAAACCCGAAAAATAGACGAGTATTTGGACTAAATTCTTTTATTTTGTATCCCAAAATAAGTATTGAAAGATGGATTTGCTTAAGTTTATGAAGAATTGGACGTTACCTTTAGCTATGCTTGCAGGGGTTATCGGCTATTTTGTTTTTGCCAACTTCACTTTTCTGGAGCCGACAAAGCCATTTATGAATGGGTTGATTTCTTTTCTAACTCCTTCCTTGATTTTTGCCCAATTGTTGCTTACATTCTGTAAAATTGAACCAAAAGAGTTGGTCCCTAGAGTATGGCATGGCTGGTTGTTGGCTATTCAAGCTATTTCTTGTGGTATCATTGCGTTGTTGTTGATATTTTGTCCGATGGACGAATCTTATAAGGAGATATTCGAGGCGGCTATGGTTTGTCTTATTTGTCCTACTGCTACGGCAGCGGCAGTAATTACGGGGAAACTAGGTGGAAGTGCTTCCAGTTTGACTACTTATACATTACTTTCAAATATTTTGGCTGCAATAGCAGTTCCTTTGGTATTTCCATTGGTTGAGCCACATACGGATGTTACTTTTGGTATTGCTTTTCTTAAGATTTTAAGTAAGGTTTTCCCATTGTTGCTTGCGCCGTTTTTTATCGCTTTATTATTCCGTTATTATATCCCTCGATTCCATAAGTTTTTACTGGAATATCATACTTCAGCTTTTTATTTATGGGCGATAGCATTGACCATTGTAATGGGGCAGACTACTCGTTCTTTGGTTAACAGTACAGCTGATGTAACGGTAGAGATGTTGATTGCTTTTGCTGGTTTAGTAACTTGTTGTTTACAATTTTATTTTGGTAAAAGAATTGGTAGTGCATACAATGACCGTATAAGTGCAGGACAGGCATTGGGGCAAAAAAATACTGTACTAGCTATTTGGATGGCGGTTACGTATCTTAATCCTTTATCATCTGTCGGGCCAGGTAGTTATGTGGTGTGGCAAAACATCATCAATAGTTATCAGTTGTGGAAGAAAAGAAAAAATGAGATGAAAAATTAAGTCGCAGCTATTTACTTTGTTATACGTAATGCTTGGTATAGTAAAGTATATAGCTGCGTTCCATTAAAAATGAATTTGCCGTATATATCTCTTAAAGATTTCTTACGAAACCTGCAAAACGCTTCAATCCTTCTGCCAGTGTAGTACGTGGGCAGGCGATGTTCCAGCGCATGAATCCTTTTCCTTCAGTCCCGTACATTGCTCCTGCATTGAGCCATAATCCAGCTTTGTTAACCAATCGCTGTTCGAGTTCCTGCGAGTGTATGCCGAATCTGTGACAGTCCATCCAAACGAGATAGGTTCCCTCCAATGCCGTGATAGGAAACTCGGGCAGATGCTCCCGACAGAACTCCTGCATATAGAGAAAATTGGCCTGTAAATATTTGATGAGTTGGTTCAGCCACTCTTCCTCTTCGTTGTAAGCTACTTGAGTAGCAATTACACCAAAAGGATTGACATCACATACTTCGTTATCGTTAATGGCCCGATCGATTTTCGCCCGACGGTCAGCATCAGCACATATAATGTTCGCAATCTGTAATCCGGCAATATTGAACGCTTTACTGGGAGATATACAGACGAATGGTGACGGAAATTTTCTGAGATGGAAGCAAACGGTGTGTAACGGTACTCTGGAAAAACCAGTTCGCAATGAATCTCATCCGAAACGACCGTAACATCGTGGCGAATACAAATTTCACCAATACGTACCAATTCTTCACGTTTCCATACTCTTCCGGCAGGATTGTGAGGATTGCACAGCAGCATCACCTTCACTTTCGGATCAGCAGTCTTACACTCTAAATCTTCATAATCGATGGTGAAAGTATTACTTGCAAAGATCAACGGTGATGATACCATTTCACACCCATTGTTACAGATTGAAGAAAAGAAGCAATTATAGACCGGGGCTGCACCAACACCTTATCTCCCGGAACGGTCAAAGCCTTGATGACTGCCGGGATGGCTGGGACTACGCCCGATGTGTAAATTATCCATTCACGGTCAATCGTCCAACCGTGACGACGTGCGAACCAGCCTGTAACAGCCTCGTAGTAACTGTCGGGCACACGGGTATAACTGAAAATGCCGTGTTCCACCCGTCGGCGTAAAGCATCGACGATAGCGGGGGCTGTACGGAAATCCATGTCAGCCACCCACATCGGCAATATATTTTCGCTTTCTGCGCTATCCCATTCTTTTTCTTGAAGCCTTCTATTTTAAGTATTCTTTGAAAAATTCCTCCAGCTTATCGAATGGAATAATGTCTGTCCGGTCATATAAATCCGTATGTACGGCACCGGGAATAATCATCAGTTCTTTATTGTCGCCTTTCAGCTTCTTGAAAGTATCCTCACTAAAATAGCGGGAGTGAGCTTTTTCTCCATGAATGAGCAACACGGCACTGCGGATTTCATCGGCATACGCAAGGATAGGTGCGTTGAGAAATGCAAGATTGGAGGTTTTGTTCCAGCCCAAACCGGAGTTGATGGAACGGGGATAATAACCTCGTTCGGTCTTGTAATAATCGTAATAATCCTTTATGAACTGTGGCGCATCACCGGTAGGCTCCGGGTTCATCACGGTGCGGGGATAAGTGTCGGTACGGTAGTCTTCCGTGCGCTGGGTGTTAAACTCCTGACGTATTTTGTAGCGTGCATCCGCATTGTCTGCGGCATCGAAATAACCGTTTGCTGTACAGCGACTGATGTCGTACATAGTGGAAGCTACCGTTGCTTGATACGTGTGTCGTTGGCAGCCGCATTGATAGCAAAACCACCCCAACCACAAATGCCAATGATGCCGATTCGTTCGGCATCCACATCCGGACGTGTCGCAAGGTAATCCACCGCCGCCGAGAAGTCTTCGGTGTTGATGTCCGGTGAAGCCACGCTGCGAGGCTGTCCACCGCTTTCACCAGTAAACGAAGGATCGAAAGCAACCGTCAGGAATCCTCGTTCGGCAAGTGTCTGGGCATACAGTCCCGACGACTGTTCCTTTACAGCTCCAAACGGACCGCTGACAGCAATGGCCGGCAGTTTACCTCCGAAAATCGTTTTCGGTGCATACAGGTCGGCGGCGAGCGTGATGCCGTAACGATTTATGAAAGTCACTTTGCTATGGTTCACCTTGTCGCTCTTCGGGAACGTCTTGTCCCATTCCTGTGTCAGATTTAACTGTTCCATATTTTTGTGAGTGTTTTGTGCCGGGCTTTCCGTCAGGCCGAAGAGGCAGAGGAAAGCAGCCATTAAAATAGTTGTACGTTTCATAACCGATGTAATTTAAATTTTTATTGTTTTCTTTATCATAGTGCAAAATTACAGCGGATTACAGGAAAAGCCGGTAGATGGATTACTGATTGTATAACCTCAATTACAGACATTTTTTTACATGTGTCTCATCCAACGTTCTCGCTTCAAGCGACCAGGAAAATCAACCCCCTGAAACACAGCTTGATGCACATGGCAACCCATACACTTTTCAGACCTAATGACGGGGCGAGCAAGGCGGCTAATGACAGACGCACCGCCCGGATATTGAAGAAATTCATCAAGCACGGGACAAGCGTATCCGCTGCTCCGACAAAGACACCGTAAGTGATAATCGAGGCTGCAAACATCGGCTCAGCGAACGCTCGATGCGCAGTGCCATTATGCCCAATTCCCGAATCTCCCCGACGGGGGCATCTAACCGATAATTTGGGGGGCGAACAGATACATGAGTCACCTATAACCCCATAACGGTCATACCATATAAATATGGTAATGCGGGCGAAACTTCGGACCAGTTTCCGGCGATCGGCACCGATACTCTGCCCAACCAGTGTCGTGCAGCATCGGCAATCCCATACTGCATATGCAGAGGCTTTCGGCTGTAATGGCAAATGAATTGGCTGCGATGGCGAAGACGCCCAACGGAGTCACGATAACTGTTGTCATGATTTGCGTACCACAAATGACGATATGCTCTAAACCGGATCGGATTGTGTTATGGCAGTTGTTCCTATAACAAATAAACTTGCAATCATGATGACTGATATACGTTTCATTATCACTTGATTTTATTAAGTTTTGAATTTCAGAATCTTGATGCAAAGATAAATACATGACTGAAAATACAGTGTAGATAAATTACAGATGTTATAACCCTAATGACATGATTTCCGGAAAGAATAGTATAAATCTGTAGCCAAGGTTGATACAATGTCTCAACCTGTTATTCTAGAAAATGATAAGTATAGAGTTTGAAATCTTAAATTGATGTTAAACAGGAAATTAGGCAAGGATTACAGCTACGTAATACCCCGGAATCGAGCGAGTGACTACACTATCAGCATCAGTTATGTTATTTTTACCAATAGTAACCGGAGCGTATTTGCAACAGGTGAGAAACTGAATACTGCAAGAAATTATCATGTTGCCTGTTTGGTTGAAATAGTGCTATGAAATAGAGATTTTAACCCATCGAAAATGGCAGGAAGAGCAATAGTGCCATGCACCTCGTCGGGAAATTTTTTATAAATGACATGCAAATGCTTGTTTTTCATTTCAGGGATGATCTTATTTTTTAAGCTGTCGGCCAATGAAAACTGAATAAGTTTGATTGCAGGACGTTGGCGGGTGGCGAAAGCAACATACAAATGTTTGCCGGAGAAGTCTTTTTGATAAACATTCTTTGCAGCTTGTTGTAGAAAAACTCCTCGGTCCCACCATAAGCTTGGATCTATTGCTATATACGAGTCAAAAGACTCGGGGTGATTTGACAGTGTCTGTAGGGTAAATAAACCTGCGTATGAATGTCCGACAAGAAAGTTTGTACCGTTGGCAGGAACTTTATTTTCCACTTCCAGACGTAGTTCCTCTATCAGAAAGCGATAGAACTGTTCAGCTCCACCACCTGCCGGCTTATCATAGGGACAAATAGTACCATCCCGGCGGGCGGCTGAGCAGGTAGGAGTGAAATCTCTGGTCCGGTCTGTGTTTAAGACAGCAACAACGATGCAAGGAGGTAAATTTGAGGTTTTAGAAGAAGAGAAGAAACGCGTAAAGCCAACCACGGAATGAAAGAAGGAATCTCCATCCAATAGATAAAGAACCGGATAAGCCTTTCCTTTTTCACCTGCTTTGGTCTCAGGTACATAAATCCAATATTTTCTTTCTTCATTCAGTATTTCAGAAAACAATGTATGACGCGTTCCGATATAAATGGAATCTTGTTTTTGTGCGGAGAGCGGGAATATCCATCCTATTTGTATAAACAGTATTATATAAAGTTTCTTCATTTATTCGTTTTTGGGGTTGCAAAGTTCGATGAAAATGTGGAAATGGACAATCCCTATTTTTAGGTATTTCAGAATATCTCCGATGGAAATTCCCTCTATGTTTTATGATTTGGTGGAGGTGGCACCGGATGCATCGGAAGGAATTGATTGAACCGGATTTTTAAGTAACTTCTTAGGGGAATTCATTAAAATATCCTATCACTTCTAACATTTCCCGATTAATTTTGTATTTTACAGACATACAAAGATTAACTGTAACAAGATATGATTATTTCTGTCGTCTTAGTATCTATGATGGTGGTTTTCGTAACAGTTTATCATTTTGTTACAAAGCCGAAAAAGCAGCAAGAAAAGATTTATTCGGCGATGACCACCGATGAACTTATCAGGTTCGTGCAGTCCATGCACTGTGAACTAGTGAAGAGAATTGATGCTGATGCCATTATCATCGGTTTTCAAGGAGGTTATTTTCATTTGTTAAGAGAAAAAACAGGTCAGAATATTCAGTTATATTATAAAGATTTTTACGCATGTAGCTATGAACAGTCTAAAAAAATAGTTTTTGACATTAACAACATTAACTGCCGATACACAGCTTGGACTTGCTATTTGCGTAAAAGTCATGAGGATGGAGAAAGTGAGACACCTTTTACGGCTTGTCTGTCTGCCTGTCTGTTCTTGTCGGGCAGTGAAACTCAGTTAAAACAACATTTGCGGGTATTGCTTGAGTCATCTTTTATGATAGCCCGTAGTTTTAAAGAGTTGGCAGAACAATCTGCTTCAATACAAGACATGTTGGTGAAAAAAGAATTCGAAAATCGCTTGGCTTTGTTGAGACGAAAATTGGAGATTGGACATGGTAAGCTGTTGGAACCTGTCGATGTTTCCCGGCAAGATATGGATCAGATAGAGGATATTCTTTCTCTTTTTGGTACAGTGAAACAGGAAGATATAAAGGGAATGACACTGGTTTGCAATGGGCGGATAGAGAGGCGTACCGAATTATTGTCTATTCTTTCTTTTCGGTTGAAAGATGCTGTGATGGATGAAAAAGGACAGGCGGGAAAAGATGCTCTGATCTGTATCACACTTGCTGAAGGGCAGTTGGTGATTGCGTTGGAGAAAGCTGAAGGCAGTAATGAACGATCTCTTTATTATAAGTTGTCGGCTATGCGGACGGACAGAGTGGATGCTTTTTTCGATGAAACCCAAAAAGGCAGAGTATTCAGTAGTATGATTGAGGTTAGATTGACAACGGATCATGATGATTATTGGGAGTTGAAATATATGTTGGACGATGCTAAAGAAAAAGCGGAAAACAAACAGTTTGACGAACTGACGGAGGAACAACAGGCGTTGCTGGCTTATACCGAGCCTACCTTGCAGACTACTATTTATTGGGGGAAGAAATTTTTCAGGCAGCAATGTTATCTTCAGGCGTTGGGGTGTTATCTTTCTATTTTTCGGTATTATCAATCCACTGGACGGAATTGCCGGAGCGTGGCAAGGAAGAATATTATGTGATTTGTTATCATCTCGGTTTTGTTTATCTCACATTAGGGCATTTTGAAAAGGCTTATTATTATTTGACTAATGCTAAAAGAAATTCATCCATTCATGCGATTCGTGATTTTACCAACTGTCTCGTCGAAATGAAGGATACAGGAGCTCTTGAGTATATTTATTCTATGGTGAGTTTGGTTGGCAGTCAGATAAAGATGTATGGTGATGAAAAGAATACCTTGTTTCCACTTTATCATTTTCTTCGGCGCAGGGCAGCACAAGTATTAGTAAACTTGAAATATTATTCGCAAGCTAGGGAACTGCTCTATCAAATGCTGGGAGAGGAGGAGAATCGTGAGTTTGCGGAACGGGAATTGCAGTATCTTGAGAGTATGGGTGCAAGTGATGATGCGAAGCGGAACGAGTGAGAAGAATGTGAGGAGGTTGAATGAAAGTTTCATGGAATTTCATAATGGGATGTTGCTAGGAGTAAAGCAGAAATGTGGAAAATGTTCTGTAACATGGGCTGCTCTTCATTGAACTCTGTGAAGTTACATTTTGTTTGTATTGATGATAAAGTGTAATCCCTATACCGTCCTTCTGAGCTTTTGATCTGATGGTATCTTGTCAAGTATCCTTGGATGAGTAAAGGTCGTTGATGTTTATTTTTCTCATCTCTGAAAGAAAAGGTATAGGAGTAGAGCTGGCCGTTGGAAAAAGTGTTATAAATCAGATTTATTCGTTTGGAAAAATGTAACTGCCTCCGTTTGTCCACTATGGAAAATGTTTGTATGCTCTAACAGGAACAATTATATTCAGGCAAGAACTATTATATCTTATCGGGTATAATTCTGTTTGTTATACCAATATTATACCTGAAATGGTATAAATCAATAGATTTGACTGAACTCCATAATGTCGAGCATTTAATATAGTATTCCGTCAATGGCAGAATGCAACTTTGATGAAAATGACCATAGTATTAATGGCTTATCGGATGGTTGTCGGTTTTGAGATGGTGCAGAAGCATATCCATCGTTTCCCGTCCAAATTGTATATCCTCAATCAATGAAGGATCGTTTATAGTCCATTGGCTAAGGTCGTTTTTGGAGAATAGTTCACAATGTGAAGGTGCGGTATGTGTGTGACAACTGTATCAATCAGGAAGCTAGCAGGGATGGCATTCATCTTATTTGGATCATAAACAGGAACTTCGTTCTGCCAATATAAATTGCGAGAAATATCATTTTCTTGCGACTCATTTGAATGAACACGGTATTTGTTTCTATTCCATTCATTTATGCGATAGATACGGTCAATAGAGATAGCTCCACCTACACAAAGGATGGTATGATTACAAACTTGTAGAATGGAATAATCGGGAACAGCAACGAAGCGTTTGAAGTTGAGCATTGCGCCATCGAAATAAGCAGGATTATCATGATTGCCTCGCACAAACACAATCCAATTGTTGGCTTGGTTCATTCGCTTGGCGTTTCGTCTAACTATCTGCTCATAGTACTCTTTCTTTTCGAAGCCGAAGCCACAATCCCCGGCTACAATTAGCAAAGTGTCTGTAAGCTGATATTGGATACAGAGTTTGAACACCAACTGATTAAAGTTTCCATGAATATCACCAGAAACAATAATTGTCTTGGCTTCGGGAAAAGATAGTGAGAATATGCCGTTGTGATTCATCTTTTTTTAATAGACTAATTCCATTGTTTTTTTAATTGTACAATTCGATAGTTAATGTTACTTCTTTTTATAGTTCGTCAATCAATCGCCTAACTTCGTCCATTGAAATTTCTCCTTCTATATGTTTACGAACTATGTTGTGCATATTCTTATCATCTTTTTGATTTTCACGCCATAAGTTGGGGATTCATATAGCTACAAAAGTACAATAATAATCCAGATATTGAATATAATTCACTACATTTGCATTATAAAATCGTACCAAACAGTGAAGCTAAATAGAATAAAGGCGGTTCTTTTGGAAAAAGGTATCTCTCAGACGTGGTTGGCGAAACAGCTTGATAAGAGTTTCAGATGGTAAATGCCTATGCTTGTAATCGGATTCAGCCTAATTTGGATATTCTACAACAGATTGCAGAGATATTGCAGGTAGATTTGAAGGACTTAATAATTGATAAAAAAGATAGGTAATAATATACAAGCCTTTCTGATGTTATTATTGAGTTTAATTGATTAGAATATAAAAATAAGCAATAAGATGGCAAACTTAAATATTGAACAGAAAAAGGTGAAAAGCCTTTTTCAAGAATCGAAATACAACTTCCTTATACCTGATTACCAACGCCCATATGCGTGGGGTGAGATGGAGTGTAAAACTTTATGGGACGATTTGTTTTCGTTCTCTTTCCCAAATGATGACTGTGACCAATTTGTTGACGATGAAGAGTATTTTCTTGGTCCCATAGTAACATTTAAGAATAGAAACCAAATGGAGGTAATTGATGGGCAGCAACGTTTAACGACACTTATGCTTTTGTTAAGGGCTTTTTATAATAAACTAGGTAGTATGAAAGACTCTCGCTCAAAACGGATGAAGGAGGATATTGAAAAATGTATTTGGAGAGCTAATGAATTTGGGGAGTTTGAAACATCTGCTCTGAAAATCAATTCACAAGTTGCTACAGATGAAGATAAAGAAGAGTTTATTGCAATATTGAAAGATGGACAAGGAATTGGCAAAAAAAAGTCGTTACGCAAAGAATTTCAATTTTTTCGTTGAAAGATAGATGCTTTTCTAAGTAATTATCCATCTTATTTTGCATATTTCCCGGCTCGTGTGTTGAATAACTGTGTCCTTTTACCAATAGAGGCAGAATCACAAAACACGGCGTTAAGAATTTTCTCAACCTTGAATGATAGAGGGAAACCTCTCTCTGATGCAGATATTTTTAAGGCGCAACTTTATAAATATTATTCATCATTTGGCAAAAAAGATGAATTTATAGAAACGTGGAAAAATCTAGATAAGATTACTAGCGAAGTGTTTCATCCAATTTATGGTACACCATTAGATGAATTGTTTACAAGATATATGTATTATGAACGAGCACTTGCAGAGATAAAATCATCAACAACAGAAGCTTTGCGCAAGTTTTATGAAGGAGATGGCAGTTATCCTCTTTTGCATCAGCCAAAGACATTGAGTAATCTTGTAAGCCTTGCCAAATTTTGGCAAGATGTTAACAATCAAGAAACAGAACGTTTCTCAGATAAAGTTCTAAAGCGTTTGTTCGTACTTAGTTATGCTCCTAATGGAATGTGGACGTATATCACTTCTGTGTATTTTATGTACCATCGTGATGAAAATGATGAAATTAGAAGAAAATGCTTTTTGTCGTTTCTTAGATGTATAACAGCTTTCATATGGGCGTATGCTATAACTAATCCAGGTGTTAATTCTTTGCGTACCCCTGTGTATGCGGAAATGGTTAAAATAATCAAAGGCGAAGAAGTAACATTCTCAGATTTCAAATTTTCAGAAGAACGTTATCGTGCGCAAATAACAAATTATGTATTCAATAATAGTCGTGCGATTACAAAATCAATGATTACTTGGTGGGCTTTTCAACATGATAATCAATCATTATTGTCATTGGAAACTAGATTCGATATAGAACATATATATGCACGAAACAGACGGGATAAAGAAAAAAGCTTATCAAATCCTCAGAATGTAGAAATACTTGGGAATAAAGTTCTTCTTGAGAAAAGATTGAATATCAGAGCTTCCGACTATCGCTTTGTAGATAAAGTAAAATATTATAAAGGTTTTACCACTGCTAATGGTCAGGAAAAGAATGGCTCTCAAATTGTAGAATTGGCAGAGATAAGTAATTCATATAGTGATTTTACTGAAACTGATATTATTAATCGTAATTCTAAAATTATTGATTCGTTTGTGAATTTCCTTAGAGCGAATCAATTATTGAAAGAGTAAGTTATAGCTTTGAATATCAATTTGTTTTTTGACATAAACTTCCGATAATTTACAATATCAAGAACATGACTCCTGAAGAAAAAGCAAGAATAAAGATAGACCAGTGGTTTGCCGATGCTGGTTGGAAAGTAGTCAACAGGGAGGATTATGAACCTACTTGTACGGCTGTAGCCATAAGAGAAGGTTTATTGAAAGGAAATCTTGAGGCAGATTATTTCCTTTTCATTAATGGAAAAGCAGTAGGGGTACTTGAAGCTAAGCGTGAAGAAACGGATGCTTTTGCTTCAGAGGTATGCGAGCAAGCAGCCTTATATGCAAGAAGTGTTCCGAATATCTATCAGGCATATCAAAAGCCATTGCCTTTTATCTTCACTTCGAATGGTAAGGAACTATATTGCTGTGATTTTCGTGAACAAGATTCTTGTTTCAGGCAGGTCATGAATATCCCTACACCACATGAATTGGTAAAGAGGTTGGGAATTGAAGATGCATTTGCCGGACTCCCTACATTGAAAAAGAAAGGGCTGCGTGATTGCCAATATGAGGCAGTGACAGAACTTGAAAAGAGTTTCCGTGCCGGGCAAAATCGGGCGTTGATGGTTCTTGCCACCGGTGTGGGTAAAACATATACTGCTTGTCTTGCTGCCTACCGGATGCTTTCTTATACACCAATGCGTAGAGTGTTGTTTCTTGTAGACCGAAATAATCTTGGAAAACAAGCAGAAGGAGAATTTGGGACCTTCCGTCTGACAGAGAACGGGGAGGCTTTCAATACTATCTTTACGGTCAATCGCCTTCGCTCGTCTTCTATTCCTTCTGATAGCAATGTCGTTATTTCTACAATACAACGTCTATTCTCATTCTTGAAAGGAGAAACGATTGAGGATAATGATGATGACGAGAACGAACCTATAGAGGAAGTAACCTTGCCTCCTAATCCCAACTTACCGCACGACTATTTTGATATGATTATCATAGACGAGTGCCATCGCTCCATTTATGGGAACTGGCGCAAGGTGCTGGAGTATTTCGATACGGCAAGATTGGTTGGTCTGACCGCAACTCCTATCCCTGAGACAATGGCATTCTTCAATAATAACTGCATTGTTAACTATACATTGGAAAAGAGTATTGTTGATGGCGTGAATGTGGATTGTCGGGTATATAGAATAAAAACGCAAGTCACAGAAACGGGTGGGGCTATATTAGAGGGTGAGAAATTTAAAGAAGAAACAAGATATACAGGTGAGGTTAAGATTGTAAGTAGTAAGGAAACCAAAATCTATACAAATAAAGAACTTAATCGGAGTATTATCAATCCGGCACAGATAAAGTTAGTCCTTTCGACCTATCGGGATGTGGTTTATACAGAGTTGTTTAATGACCCGCAACGTGAACCAAATATGGACTATTTGCCCAAAACATTGATTTTTGCTCTCAATGAAGCTCACGCTACAAATATCGTACAAATAGCTAAAGAGGTGTTTGGACGGACTGATGGCCGCTTTGTTCAGAAAATTACCTATTCGGCAGGCGACAGTAACGAACTGATACGCCAATTCCGTAACGACAAGGATTTCCGTATTGCTGTCACCTGTACGTTGGTTGCCACCGGAACAGATGTAAAGCCGCTGGAAGTGGTGATGTTCATGCGTGATGTGGAGTCATTGCCTTTGTATATTCAGATGAAAGGGCGTGGAGTACGTACTATTGGTGATGAGCAACTTCGCAATGTTACCCCGAACGCATTCAGCAAGGATTGTTTTTATTTGGTTGATGCGGTAGGCGTGACGGAACATGCGCAAACAGTGGCACCTATAGATGATGCTCCTACAACAAAGACGATTACTCTAAAGGAGCTGTTAGAACGTATGAGTCATGGCTATATTCCAGACGAGTATCTCAAACGGCTTGCGGCAACGCTTGCTCGAATATACAACAAGGCGGATGATTCGCAACGGAAAGAGTTTGTCCGTTTGTCTCATGATGACATGAAGGAGCTTTCTGTCAGAATATACGATGCGTTGGAGAAAGGCATTCTTCCACTGTTTGTAAGCACTGATGAGCCTAACAATGAACGTAAGGGGCTAGTCGCTCCGCTTGCCAATCATGCGGATGCTCGGAAATTCCTTCTTATACTTGCAGCCGGATTCGTCAATACATTGATGCCGGGTGAAGATACGCTTATCTCCAAAGGGTTCTCCATTGAGGAAGCAAAAAATACGACAGAGGCTTTTGAAGATTTTTGTAAAAAGTACTATGACGAAATAGAGGCACTGCGCATCATTTACAACAATGAGGGAGAGCCTATAACCTATTCGATGCTAAAGGATTTGGAGAACAGACTTAAAATGGCAAACAATCATTTTACATCCAAACAACTCTGGAACTCTTATGCCATAGTTAACCCTAAAGTGGTAAGGCGTTCCACAACCAAAGAAGAAAGCGATGCATTGACCAATATCATACAACTTGTGCGCTTTGCTTTCCACCAAATCGAACGATTGGATAGTGTAGTTACTACCTCTAAACAGTTTTTCAATCTTTGGTTAGGACAAACCCAGCGTGAAATAACTGACAAACAGCGAGAGGTTATCAGTCGTATTGTGGATTACATCGCTTCTAACGGAGCTTGTACTATCAGAGATATTCGTGAAGATGATGCTACCCATGCAGCCCAAATGATTAGAGCGTTTGGCAATATGCAGAAGGCAGACGAGGCACTTCATTCCCTTTACACATTTGTAGTTTTAAGAAAAGCAGCATAAAGAAATGGCAACAAATAATACAACAGAGCAATCGCTCACCAAAAAGTATGGAATCTGGCAACCACTCTTGCCGGACAAGGAATTGGATTCACTGATTATATTACCCAACTGACCTATCTTTTATTCTTGAAGATGGATGCCGAAAATGTAGAAATGTTTGGAGAAGAGTCGGCTATTCCAACTGGTTATCAGTGGCAGATTTGATAGTACTTGATGGCTTGGATTTGGTAAAACAATATGAAGAGACCCTTAAATTGCTTAGTGAGCAGGATAATCTGATAGGTACGATTTATACGAAGGCGCAAAACAAGATAGACAAGCCTGTTTATCTGAAAAAGGTCATCACCATGATTGATGAGGAGCAATGGCTTATTATGGACGGTGATGTGAAAGGAGCTATCTACGAAAGCATTCTTGAAAAGAATGGACAAGACAAGAAAAGCGGGGCAGGACAGTATTTTACTCCTCGTCCACTTATTCAGGCAATGGTAGATTGTATCAATCCGCAAATGGGGGAAACGGTTTGTGACCCGGCTTGTGGAACGGGTGGATTCTTGCTTACAGCTTACGATTATATGAAAGGTCAGTCAGCAAGTAAAGAAAAACGTGATTTCTTGCGTGACAAAGCTTTGCATGGTGTGGATAATACGCCTTTAGTGGTGACGCTTGCTTCCATGAATCTTTATTTGCATGGTATTGGTACAGACCGTAGTCCGATTGTTTGTGAGGATTCTTTGGAAAAAGAACCGTCAACTCTTGTAGATGTGATTCTTGCCAATCCTCCTTTTGGAACTCGTCCGGCTGGATCGGTGGATATTAACCGCCCGGATTTTTATGTAGAGACCAAGAATAACCAGTTAAATTTCCTCCAGCACATGATGCTTATGCTCAAAACGGGAGGACGTGCAGCAGTTGTACTTCCTGATAATGTTCTCTTTGAGGCTGGAGCAGGTGAGACTATTCGTAAACGCTTATTGCAGGATTTTAATTTGCATACTATATTGCGTTTACCTACAGGTATTTTCTATGCCCAAGGCGTAAAAGCCAACGTATTGTTTTTCAGCAAAGGACAACCGACCAAGGAAATATGGTTTTACGACTACCGTACAGATATAAAGCATACGCTTGCCACCAATAAACTGGAACGGCATCATTTGGATGATTTTGTTTCTTGCTATAATAATCGAGTAGAGACATACGATGCAGAAAATAATCCGCAAGGTCGTTGGCGTAAATACCCTGTAGATGAAATTATTGCCAGAGACAAAACAAGTCTTGACATTACTTGGATAAAGCAAGGTGGTGAGGTGGACAACCGTTCATTGGCAGAATTGATGGCTGATATAAAGGATAAAAGCCAAACGATAAGTGCTGCTGTGGTTGAACTTGAAAAGCTACTTGCGAATATTGAAGAAAATTGAGTTATGGGAAAAGAGATTATCACAAATGATAAATATATAAACGACCTGTTCTTGAAGGTTGTTAACCTTGTCACGCAGGCAAGGGAACGTGTGGCAACAGCCGTCAATATAGCTGAGGTTTATACTAAGTTCCATATCGGACAATATATAGTAGAATATGAGCAAAAGGGGGAAACAAGAGCCGAATATGGAAAGGCGGTGCTGAAAGAACTCTCCAAACGTCTGACTGATAGGTTGGGAGATGGATGGTCATATTCAACGCTTAAGAATATACGGCAGTTTTATATTGTTTTTTCTAAAGGGCTAACCAGTGGTTGTCCAAAGCCGGGTCAAAAGGCTAACCAGTGGTTAGCCGATTATCCGAAGTCAGAGGAATGTATCTCTGAGCCGACATTCGCTCTCTCATGGTCTCATTATCTTATACTGATGAGGGTGGAAAATCCGGATGCCCGCAGTTTCTATGAAATAGAATGTACTCAACAACAATGGTCTAAAAGACAACTCAGCCGTCAAGTAGGAAGCTGTCTTTATGAGAGATTGGCTTTGAGCCGTAACAAAGATGAAGTAATGCGGCTGGCTAAGGAAGGACAATCTATTGGGAAACCATCAGACATTATCAAGAATCCCATCACATTAGAGTTTCTTGGTCTAAAACCCGATGCAGTTTATTCAGAGTCTAAATTAGAGAATGCCATTATCAACAAGATGCAGCAATTCCTATTAGAACTTGGCAAAGGATTTCTATTTGAAGCAAGGCAGAAAAGGTTCACATTTGATGAGCAGCATTTCTTTGTTGACTTGGTGTTTTACAATCGTTTGCTACAATGCTATGTGCTTATAGATTTGAAGATAGACAAACTAACTCACCAAGACCTTGGGCAGATGCAGATGTATGTCAACTATTACGACCGCTATGTCAAACAAGACTTTGAAAAGCCGACAATTGGTATTCTACTGTGTAAGGAGAAGAACGATGCACTAGTGGAACTTACCTTGCCTAAGGATGCTAACATCTATGCTTCTGCTTATCAACTCTATCTCCCCAACAAGGCTTTATTGCAAGCTAAGGTGAAGGAATGGATTGAAGAGTTTGAAGAAAATGAGGAATTAAAGAAACTGGAAGAACATGAATAGTAATTGTGCAGCCAAAACTGCACAATTACAAACAGAAATATAACGATGGATACAAAAGCGTTACGTCAAAAGATACTCGACCTTGCGATACATGGAAAACTTGTACCCCAAGACCCCAACGATGAACCAGCATCAGTTCTGCTCGAACGAATCAAGGCTGAAAAAGAACGACTGATAAAAGAAGGCAAAATCAAGCGGAGCAAGAAGTCTGCAAAGACTTCCGATACGCCCCATTATGAGAACGTGCCGTTTGAGGTGCCGGAATCATGGGTGTGGTGCAGGCTAGATGATATTGTATGCGAATTAAAATATGGAACTTCTGAGAAATCATCAAGTGTGGGTAA
>ENA-OQEX01000045-OQEX01000045.1-human-gut-metagenome-genome-assembly--contig:-NODE-45-length-66653-cov-12.358807_pt1 | contig 66653 bp, 91 predicted proteins | sample MGYA00242802_ERZ504649 | MGnify/ENA primary metagenome ERZ504649 (study PRJEB26092, sample SAMD00036194) | human gut metagenome | host: Homo sapiens | study: EMG produced TPA metagenomics assembly of...
ATACCGTCTGGATAAACTGACATATTAATGCACCTGTCAATTATGGAGGAGAGCTTCAATGACTGCTGAAGGAAAGATTAAGCAATGCTCAATCGTGCTTACACGCGACTGTAATTTGCGTTGCACTTTTTGCTATGTAAAAGTGCTGGATATGTAGCAGATAATCGAATCGAATACGATGATCTTAAAAGTATCGTTAATTTTTGCTGTGAAGCAAAGTCAAGTATATATTCTTTACCGGAGGAGAACCGCTTACATACCCACATCTTCCGGAAATTTTGCAGTATATCAAAACAAGACGTCATCCCATAACAACTGCAGTTGCAACAAATGGTGTCTTGCTTAGCAACATGGAATTATGCCGGATGCTGATCGATAGTGGCCTCGGATATGTTGATGTATCTATGAAAGGAAGAAATCGGAAGGAATGGTGTGAAATGACGGGATATGATGGCACTGAGAAACAGCATCAGGCAATTCGTAATCTGGCTTCGTTGCCAATAGAGTTTACTTGTTCCATGGTGATAACCCCCGAGAATGTTCACTCCTTTTGCGAAGCTGTCCAAATCGCTCATGATAATGGTGCAAAGCAGTTCTCGTTCACATTCATCATCGACAACAATAATGCCAGGGACAAAGATCTGATTTACCTGCAAAAGCACGACCCCATAAAATTAGTCCGTGATTTCATTTCTCAAATTGATAAATTGAGCGATATTACAGATGAATGGTGGATCGAATACAGCTTTCCACTGTGTGTATATACGGAAGAGCAGCTAAAGCTTCTAAAAGGCAGGCTTGCTACACCCTGCCAGATTCATCTGAAAAACGCCGTAACATTCAATACGAAGATGGAATTGCTTCCATGTGATATGTATCTCTACCAGCCGTTGGGAAAATTCGGCAGGGACTTTTCGTCCTACCAAGATTTCCAGTCATTGACCGAAAATGCTATCTACCGTAAAACGATGGACGAAATCCGCAAGTTGCCATCTGACGAGTGTACCACCTGCGAGCACTTTGATGTATGCCGTGGCGGATGCCCTGTTCTTTGGAAGAATTATTCGTTTGACTCATTGAAGAAATTTAAAAACCAAAAGTTTTTTCTATAAGTTTTGTCATAAATAACGTGTAAATTTGAGTTTTTGGAGGATGAATTTCGGAATTTCGCGAGCCATGTTTTTGTCAAGCAATTTCATCTGTGTTCCGTAGTTGGAACAATTTCTCTGGTCAGATGGAATACCGAAATCAACATCTTCAGTCTGGATGTCTTTGCACAGTTTCTATTTCTCCAGTGCGTTCAGAACATAGTAGGCGGACACATTCAATCATCAATAATTTCTCGCTTGTAGTGGATGCCCGCCCAAGATACAAAAAGCACCCCTGCCCATCGTGCTGTGCTGTCGCACAACATCGAATGGACAGGGGTGCTTGTGTTTATTGTAGGCTGCTTTCCGTTTTACTAATGCAAATTATCAAATTTGGTGGTAAGTTGGTGGTAAATCCACGTTGTTCCAGTATCGAACGCCACAATTTCAAACGAAACAAAGCCATTTTTTGCGTTTTACTGCTCAATCGGCTTCATCGTGGGGAGCAAAATTCGGCTCCCTTCATCCTGTTCCATGCCGCTCTGTAAGGGTTCAAAACCCGCACAATACTCGATTCGTGAAATTTTTTTCATTCGTCTCGTGTCCTCTTGTGCCATCCTTTTCGCTTCAAAAGTTGTAGAAAAGTTGTAGAAAGTTGTAGTGCGCCTGTTATGGCATATCGCTGGCATAGAAATGGCAAAAATTTGCTGCGTTACTCAGGATGCTATATCTAACATGATCTCTACACAAAGAACGGCTTGATCGTTTAACCGCAGACGCATACATTATTATATAATAACCTTCAATTCAATCTAAGTCAACGATTTTATCGAAACATTTTATTACTTTTATTGCCCCACCTTTAATACATAATACATAATAAAGAGGAGACTGTCATGCCAGAATACCAACTTCAAATTAAACAAGTGGTAGATTACCCACGATGCCGGATTTATCGTGAGTTCATCCACAAACTGATCAACGACCGGAGCATCCGCATAAACGGAGGCTCCGGCCTTTTTCATTTACTGTACTTTGCAGCTATGCAACTTCCGCACCTCATATCGCCGTATTGACGGGATCAGTTATACAGTCTCGCCCGGCGAATGGGTGTGCACCGTCAAGGAACTGTCTTGCTGGTTCCGCACCCGCTTTCATCGGCAGGCGCTGTCCATGCTGGATACCCTTCAGAAGCAGCACTTGATTTCCTATACACTGCTGGGCCGTGGCAATGTAGTAAAATATAAAATCCTCCACTGGGCCCGCCACAATTCCGCACTGGAGTACAATGCCCCATGCCAAAAGGATACCGGTTTTTTCTTCCTGCCAGTCTCTGTTGCCCTGGAACTGGTCAGCTCTGCCCGCTGCTCTGAAATGGACATCGTTCTGGATCTGTGGGTATCCGCTGTCTACAACGATACGCAGGTGCAGGGGTCAGAGGTCGGCCCGGTAGCCTACTTTCGCAATGGTACAGGAAACCCGTTGGTCAGTTATACCGAACTCTCCTGCCGCTGGGGGCTGTCACGCGCTACCGTATGCCGGATACTGAAAAAGCTGGACGGTCTTGGTATATCTCTATCATGTCGTTTCCCGGCCGGCATGGAAGCGTGATCTACCTGCAGAACTACCTATCCACCATGTTTGAGATTTCCGATGTTTTAATCGACAAGGAGGAAGTTGCCATGACCTTAAACATTCATCTGGAGCTTCCGGAAACTGCTGAAACCGAAGAGAGCCATTCCATCTCTGAGCATGAGATCATTGTTTCGGATGCACTTTCCAGCGTTTCAAAATCGCACATTGAAACGATACTCCGCAAGATGGCTGACATCCTATCTACGCAAGGGATTTCCTGCTTTTCTTGCCCGCTCTCCCGCTATAAGTTATATCCCTTATCGGACGACTGCTGGGAAGAGTTGATTCCGCGTGCGCGAGGGAAATCCACAGCCCACTTTGGTCTGACCATCCTCTGCGGCACAAACACTTCAATCGCCACTTTTGAACTTACACTCACTCCCTTTGAGGAGCACGAAAATAGGAGGAACTTGAAATGAGAAAATTTGTTGAACCTGATGTTGCTGATAATCCCCTGTACCATGATACCTGGAAACTGCTGAAAAAATACCGGGATGTTGTGTGGAGTCTGGAGCTTTCTGTCCAGCATGTCCGCACCAAGTTTGAGATCGAGTATGGCACCTCCATCGAGGATTTTCTGGATTCAGTCTATCTGGCCGGCGCCGATCTGGCCGGAAGTGACATTGAGCATCATGCCAAGTGCATTGAACGCAGCCACAAAATGCTTAAGCTGCTGGATTCCGCAGTCGAATTGCTGCGTACCAAGCACAAAAACGGTGAGGCATATTACTGGCTGCTGTACTACTCCTTCCTCTCGCCCCAGCAGCTCAAAAATGTTGAGGAAATCATCGAGACCCTGCGGCCGCACATTCGTGACATCAGTTTCAGAACCTACTACCGCAAACGCCGGGAAGCTATTGAAGCCCTCAGTTCCGTCCTTTGGGGCTATACCTCCAAGGACAGTTTAGACATGCTGGAACAGTTCTTGCCAGAGACAAAATCACCTTCCGGACAATCGGGCAAATAATTGGCACATTTCGGGAACAAAATTGGCATGGTTCTGCTCTTTCAGTGCAAATACCGATGTGTTAAACTGAATATGCTCAAACTTGCACCCAAAACCGAACAGGACAGTAACGGCACCTTTCATCAGGGTGCTTTTTTGCTGCCCAGATGGCCGCCCGACCATTTGAAAGCCCACATTTGTTTTGACAGGTGTGGGTTTTTCTGTTCCCTATTGAGCATCAAAAAATCATTCAGAATTGGAGGATCGCAAATTGAAGAAAACGAAAACCCCTCAAACTCCGCAGCTTCAGGAGCCGGATACCCAGTCCAAGCGCAGGCTTTCGCTGCCCAAAGTGGCTTACAGCGCCTTCCTGTGTGTGATGATGTCCATGATGTTCTGTCAGCCGGCTTATGCGGCAACAGATGTATGGACCAAGGCCAAAGAGATCATGCAGGATGTATACACCCAAATCCTTGCCATCTCCACTATCGCCGCCATCGTCACTGCTTCGGTAGCCTTGCTGCTCATGAACTTCTCCCGTTCCGGACGGACGGTGGATGAAAGCCGCGCCTGGCTCAAACGAATCTGTATCACCTGGGCTATCCTCAATGGCTTGGGCTTTATCATGGCGTATGTGACGCCGCTCTTTAGTGGCGGACAATGGACAGGCTGATTGACCGTCTGATTGCTCGCCGGAAAGGAGGCTTGCATTTATGGGCATTTTAGACGGCATAGTGGAATGGATCGCAGAACAGGTAATGGCCGGTCTTGATCTGGTGACCACATCGGTTTTGGGTGCGCTGGGCTGTGATATGGCTGTATTTCTGCGTTATTTTCCCGCAGCAGAGACTATGTACTCTGTTTTCGTGGCTCTGGCAATCGGGATCATCCTGCTCAACTGGGTCTGGCAGTTATTCAAAAACTTCGGTCTTGGCGCAGGTGTGGAAGCAGAAGACCCGGTAAAGCTGAGTATCCGTTCCGTTATTTTTATCCTGCTGACGCTCTTTTCAGATGAGATCGTCAATATTGTTCTTACCATCGGCGGCACCCCCTACCACTGGATCATGGAGTCCGACCTTCCTGCATTAAGCTTTGCAGACTTCAATTCCGTGATGCTGGTCATCATCGGTGTGTGTGCCAATGGGGCTGTGGCGCTGATTACCTTGATTTTGGTTCTCATCCTGGCCTGGAACTACCTAAAACTTCTATTCGAGGCAGCCGAACGGTATGTGCTGCTCGGTGTACTGGTCTACACGGCTCCTGTGGCTTTTTCTATGGGCGCCAGCCAGACCACAGCAAACATCTGGAAATCCTGGTGCCGGATGCTTGGCGGCCAAATTTTCCTATTGGTCATGAACGCCTGGTGCCTGCGCCTGTTCACAAGCATGGTGGGGTCCTTCCTTGCGAACCCGCTTTCGTTGTAAGGAGGTCTTATCCTTGAAGAAACTCAAAAAATTTTTGTTTGCGGCCTTTACAGTCGCAATTCTCTCCTGCCTGTTCTGCCAGCCGGCTTTTGCCGCTATCTCCGAAAGCGATGTGCAAACTCAGGTAGACGCTGTGGGAAAAGAAGCCGTTTCCGGCAATGTGTTTATCTGGTTTCTCTGTGCTATCGGCTTTCTCAAAGTCGGCCAGAAAATCGATTCCTTCCTCTCCAGTCTTGGTGTCAATGTAGGACATACCGGCGGCAGCATGCTGGCTGAGGCTATGATCGCTGCCAGAGGCATCGGCGGCATCAAGAACTTTTCCAGTCACCACTTTGGCGGCGGGAGAAACAGCAGTTCCACCAATGTCAACGCAAACGGTAGTAAAGGCAGCGGCGGCTTTGGAGCAGGGTTTGCCAGCGGCGGTCTTGCTGGAGTGGTGAGCCGAAAAGTCACAAACAGCGCCATCAAAACAGCCACCACAACTCCCGGCTCCAAGCCTTCCGGTCTTGGCAGTCTTTTAGGCGATGCTGCAGCCGGAGGGATCGGCGGCCATATGTACGCTTCTTCCGTTAGTAAGGGCGGCAATTTTGCCAACAATGTAATCGGCAGCGTAGCCACGGGCAGTATCAGCCAGATGGGTTCCATTTCCGGTGAAAAAGCCGCCGAAGCCCTGCACTCTTACATGGGATATGCGGCACTGGAATCCGGAGCTGAAAATGTTCCGACCTTCCAAAATGTCGAAATTGGCGGCGGCCGCATCACCGGCACAGAAGTGACTGCGGAACATCCCGAAGGCATCTCCTTTGGTATGTACCACGCAGACCAATATGTTGCCCCGGAAGGCCAGTACACCACCATTCATGCCGTGGATGGCACAGCATGGTATAAACAGTACGCTGTGGATGCTGTTGACAAATCGCCCTATATGGCTCCTGACGGTTCTATCGCTTTCAACGAGTCCATTGTCAAAAAGCTGCCTCCATCCCCGAAGAGAAAGGACAAGATATAAATGCCAGAAGATCAAAAAAGCAGTTTTTCCGAAGCTGTGGAGACCGGCGCCTCCGCAGCGCATACCATCTGCGGCGCAATCAAAACCGGAAAAGCTATTTCCTCCGCTGCCAAAGGCGCTGCCGCAGGCGGTCCTTACGGTGCAGTTGCAGGCGCAGTGTGGGCAGGTCGGAAGCATATCGGAAAAATCATTGTGGCAGTCATTGCCCTGCTTATGCTGCCGGTATTATTTGTTCTCATGCTCCCTGGTCTTATTTTCGGTGGACTGACCAATGCCTTTTCGCCATCTGACCCCGAAATTCCGATTTTGAATAGCGAAACAGCGATTATTGAGAACGCCAACGAGATCACCTTTACCCTCAACGGCATCTTGGGTGAGGCACTGGATGATGTACTTGCCCGGATCGAAGCTGACTTTGCGGCATCGGGAGCCGACCATATGGAGGTCAAAAATGCCTATTCCGGCGGTCCTATTTATAACGCCAACCTGTTTATCTCTCAGTATTGTGCGGCCAAAGACAAGGATTTTGAAAGCATTTCTCTGAATGACCTTGCCGCCACCCTGCGGGAAAACAAGCAGCATCTATATTCCTACACCAGCAAGCAAGAGATTCGTGAGAGCACCGTGACTGATCCGGAGACTGGGGAAGAAACAACGGTGTCCGAAACATGGATGGTCTATACTGTCCGTTACAACGGTGAGTCCTATTTTTCTGATGTTGTATTCCAGCTTACCGATGACCAAAAGGAGCTTGCATCTGATTACGCTTCCAACCTAAGCCTGTTCTTGGGCGATGGTCTGCTGCAGAATCTGGAAGCGTGGACCGGAAACAGCATCACCGCTCTGGGCGATGTTACTTTCACCGACGGGATCACACCTGTTGTTTACTACAATCAACTGGATGAACGCTATGCCGGTAAAGCATATGGTACGGACAATATTGGCGGTTATGGCTGCGGCCCTACCGCTATGGCAATCGTGGTGTCCTCTCTGACAGACGATATGGTTGACCCTGTGGAGATGGCCGAGTGGTCTTACAACAACGGCTACTGGTGTAAAAGCAGTGGTTCTTACCATGCGCTGATACCTGCCGCCGCTGGGGAATGGGGGCTTCCGGTTTCCGGCTGTACCACTGCGGAACCACAGCGCATCACAGACGCACTGGCTAATGGTAAACTGGTAGTAGCAATCATGTCTGAAGGCCACTTTACCTCTTCCGGTCACTTCATTGTCCTGCGTGGCGTAAAAGACGGCAAGATCATGGTGGCTGACCCTGCCAGTTACACACGGAGCGAACAGCTCTGGGATCTGTCCATTATCTTAAATGAGGCCAGCCGGCGCGCTGGAGCTGGCGGTCCGTTCTGGATTATCGGCTGATGTGCCCGCCCGGCTTCGGAAACGAGGTTAATCATGAATCATAAAATCGACCGAGATACCTACATAATACCACCGAATTTCATCGAGTCAGGCACCTTCTTTGGTGGTATGTTCAAAGCCCGCAATGTGATTGAAGCCGGCATCCTGCATTTGCCATTGGTGTGCCGGTTTTTTCATTGCTTCCTCTTGGCCTGACTGCCCGTATCATCGCTTTGTGCCTGACCGCACTGCCAGCAGCATTGGTGGCGCTTATCGGAATTTCCGGTGAGAGCCTTTCCTCTTTTCTGCTGATTTTCATAAAGTACCTGCGAAACCGCCGCATTGTAGGCGGTAACAGCGCAGAAGATGCGGTTCCTGCGGCAGAGCATGGCGGCAAGCATATTAAAAAGAAGGCACACAAGCCCGATAAGGCTCCCAGGCGGTCACGGTGCTCCGGCAGAGAGGGTTTCCCAGCGGAGTTTGATGAAGTTCGTAGCTACGAAATCCGCCAAAAACTCCGTCCTGTGAAAAAGCAGAAGCCTGCCAAGGAGAAGAAAGCCGCCAAGCAAAAAAAGAAGGTCTCCAAGGAGCGCAAAGTAAAACGCCCTATCCGCACTCAGGAGCCGAAGCCCGCCTGCCTTAACCCGGTAGCAGATTATCTGCCGATTTCCAAAATTGAAAACGGCATCATCTACACGAAGGACCACCGCTATGTCAAGGTCGTCGAGGTAGTACCCATCAATTTTATGCTGCGCAGTGCCCAGGAACAGCGGAACATCATCTATTCCTTTGTATCCTACTTGAAAATCAGCCCCATCAAGCTGCAAATCAAGGTACTGACACGCCGGGCAGAGATCAACCGCCATCTGGATACCGTTCGGAAGGAGATGGAACAGGAGACCAATGAACAGTGTCTGCTCATGCAGGAAGACTACCTCCAGTTCGTTCAGCAGATTGGTTCCCGTGAGGCAATTACCCGACGTTTCTTCCTGATTTTTGAATATGAGCCGTGGAGCAACACCAAGCGCTCTGATGAAGAAGGCGAGGCAATCAATGCCCTGCAAAGTGCAGTCCATACTGCTACCAACTACCTCCGTCAGTGCGGTAACGAGGTCATCGTTCCGAAAAACTGGGATGAGTTTACCGTAGATGTCCTCTATAACCTGCTCTGTAGAAATGAAAGTGCTGTAAAGCCACTCTCCGTCCGGGCACAGGAGGTTGTGGCTGAGTACCTTGCCAAAGGGCGCGACAGTGAGATCGACCATATCCCTGCCACCGAATTCTGTGCGCCAAAAAGCATTGACTTCACGCATGGTCACCATATCTGCATTGACGGTCTGTATTATGCTTATTTGCTGGTGCCCTCTGATGGCTACAAAACGCAGGTTCCAGCCGGCTGCTCAGTCTTATCGTCAATGCCGGTGACGGGATCGATATGGATATGTTCCTCTCCCGTCAGCCCAAAGAAACCATCATCCAGAAAGTCGGACAGCAGCTACGTATCAACCGTTCCAAAATCAAGGACGCCAGCGACACCAACACCGACTTTGATGACATTGATGGTGCTATCCGAAGCGGGTACTTTCTCAAAGAGGGCCTTGCCAACAACGAGGACTTCTACTACTTGAATCTGCTGATTACCATTACTGCCTCCAACGAGGAAGACTTGGAATGGAAGGTCAGCGAAATGAAAAAGCTCCTGCTCTCACAGGACATGAACGCCTGCACCTGCCATTTTCGGGAGGAACAGGCGTTTTTATCTGCCCTGCCATTGGTGGCAATGGAAAAGAAACTGTATGAGCGGGGTAAGCGCAACCTGCTGACAGGCGGTGCGGCAAGCTGTTATCCCTTTACATCCTATGAGATGTGTGATGATAACGGTATCCTGCTGGGTGTCAACAAGTACAACAGTTCCCTTATTATCGTGGACATCTTCAATTCTGCGGTCTATAAGAACGCCAATATGTCGATCCTTGGCACGAGCGGAGCCGGCAAAACCTTTACCATGCAGTTGATGGCGTTGCGAATGAGGCGGAAAAATATCCCCATTTTCATTGTTGCGCCCCTAAAAGGCCATGAATTCCATCGCGCCTGCTCCAATGTGGGCGGCTCCTTTATCCAGATTTCACCGGCCAGTCCCCACTGCATCAATGTCATGGAGATTCGGCGGGTAGACCGCTCGGTGAATGAACTTCTGGACGGTCCAGGCATCCAGTTATCTGAACTTGCAGCAAAGATCCAGCAGCTCCACATATTTTTCAGTCTGCTGATCCCCGATATGTCTCACGAGGAACGACAGCTTTTGGACGAAGCCCTTGTTCGTACCTATAACACAAAAGGCATCACTCATGATAATGCCTCTTTGGAAGACCCTGCAAAGCCCGGCCAGTACCGTGAGATGCCGGTGCTTGGTGACCTGTACGAAATTTTGAAAACCTCCAAGGAAACGATGCGCATGGCCCACATCCTAAATCGTCTGGTAAACGGAAGCGCCAGCACCTTCAATAAGCAGACCAATGTTCGGCTCGACAACAAGTACACTGTTTTGGATATTTCCTCCCTCACCGGAGACCTGCTCACCGTAGGTATGTTTGTGGCGCTGGACTTTGTTTGGGACAGAGCCAAAGCCGACCGTACAGAAGAAAAAGCCATCTTCATCGATGAGTGTTGGCAGCTTCTATCCGGCGCCGGTGCTGCTGGTGTAAGATTGGCCGGCGATTTTCTTTTGGAAATTGCCAAAACCATACGCGGTTACGGCGGCGCCTCGATTTTTGCAAGCCAGGATCTTGCCGATTTCTTTGACCTTGACGGCGGCAGATTTGGTAAGGGCATCATCAACAACTCCAAGACCAAGATCATTCTGAATCTGGAGGACGACGAAGCCCAGCGGGTACAGGAAGCCCTGCACCTGTCCGATGCTGAAACAATGGAGATCACTCACTTTGAAAGAGGTCACGGTCTGATTTCTACCAATAACAACAATATTATGGTGGAGTTCAAAGCCAGCCCTCTGGAAAAGGATCTGATCACTACCGACCGCCGCGAGCTGCGTGAAATCGTAGAGCGAAAACGCCGTGAACAATCCACATCTGCCGAACAGCAGATATAACAATTTGAAAAGCGAGGTGATTCCCATGTGCAACTTTCCTTCCAGACGCCGCTATGCGTCTGCTTTGCGTCTGTATTACGCCTAAAAACCAGTTTTGCCAGCCAGATCATCTTTTTGGCTTACACTGACTGGCTTTCCTTCCTATTTAATGCGTCTTGAATACGCCTATATTACGCCATTGGAGGTGATACCCATGAAGACCAGGGCTGAAATCTATGGAAATGAAGCTGCGGCTCTGCTGCGGATCGTCACGATGTATCCCGGTCTCAATATGCAGCAGCTTCTTTGCTTTCACCCTGACAAAGAAGAAATCATCAAGACCCTGCTCTCCCATCTGCAAAAGCAGGGCCGTATTTTTCAAACTGATACAGGCGGTTACTTTCCGTCTGGTTGGGCAGCAAAATCAGACAACTCTCTGATACGGGCTGCCTGGGTACTCTTGGATTTTATCGGGCAGGTGGAATACCATGCTCCCGGTGATTTTCCGGCCAAGCTTATCTTCTTTGCAAACGGTGAACTATACGAAATCGTCTACGCAGCTTCCGGCCAGGAGGCCCTGATCAACCATGCGCTTCGGGATGACCGCAGCGGTGGACGCCGCATCATTTTGGTCGATAATCCGGAAGACATTCGCCGCATTGACTGCCCTGGCATTTCCGGTTTCTGCACCGTGGATGCAGCGGGCCAGGTGCATTACTTTAAGAAAACAGGAGGAACTTGATTGGAACGAAAAATCATCTCACACCGGATTGGAAGCATTCTTGATGATATATCCCGTTTGAGCAATGCTCTTTACGCGATGGATACCACGGATATTCAGCGCTATCCGGACAACTATGAAGTCTTATCCACTGACGCCGCCCTACGGGCAGAGAAAATTGCCTGCAGGCTGCGGCATTTGATATATTCCAGCACCACCATCCACAAAGGCGATTACCTGACATCCGCCGGTATTGTACACGGAATTGAGGTTGTCTATGAGGACGGTGTACTGGAGGTCACCCTGCCCGGGCTGCTCCCAAAACGCAAGCAGAGACAAAACACTGAGTTTCTGCTCGACCCGTTCTACTTCTCATTGGAGCAATACGCCAAAGAGCATCCCATGCCCCACTTCAGCGATTGTGTGGTGTGCTTTACGCAGGTTTATGACCAGTGCCTTCCCACCCGGCGTATCCGTGACTACGACAATCTGGAAGAAAAGCAGCTTCTGGATGTCCTCTCCACCTTCGTCATGGCTGACGATACCGGCCTGCTCTGCGATGCCTACAACACCGCTGCGCTGGGCGAAAAGGACTGTACCAGAATCAGTGTCATGGAAAAAAAGCGGTTTCCCGCCTGGCTTGCTGAGCATGAAAACACCCTAAAATCCATCTCGGATTTTTGAGCATTTTCAGCCATTGCTTGTCCGACCTGCCGCAACATCGTATTTCGCCCCGGATTTCGGGGCTTTTTTCTGTCGTTACACCACGGATTTTTACCGAAGTTCCTTGCAGTCTCGGTAAAAGCCACACACCACAAGGAGGTGATCACTTGGGAAATTCCCACAGCCAGACACGATGGCGTACAGGCTTCTCTCTCTGACTGCCATCTCCGGCGAGTTCCCCACAGACCAGCTTAACAGACTTCCCGGCAGTCCATATTATCTGGAGTCTGTTGTCACTGCACTGAAAAAAGACGGGCTGCTGCGTACCTATTACCGGGATAAACTGCGCGGCTACCGTCTGGGGCCGCGAGCCAAAGCCACTCTGCTGGAAAGCCGGCCGGACAGGTTTGCCAGCTACCTGACAGGAGATACCGACACCAACCGTTTGAAATGCGAAATTGACCGAAGACTCCGGCTACACCGCCTGGCAGAAACCTATGTGACCATGGATAATGCGGGTGTATGTGTGTATCGGGATGAAAAACCGGCAATTTTTGCGCCGGAGGGTTACGCTGGTGGCATGATTGTCTATCCTGCTTTTTTCAGTTCCAGAGAAGTGAAAGAAATGGGGATCGACACCACGAAGATCCGCAGTTCCCGCTCCACCGGAATACTCCTTGCGCCCTCCGGCATCTTCGTGACCTACAACAGCAGTAGCGCCCTGATGAAATGGCGCTACAAATCGGAAATGCGGGTCAAAGCATTGATCTGGAGTGTAATCTGCCAACAACGCCTGTCCTCACAGTTTCGCCATGAGGATGTTCATGGACTGATTCTGGGCAACAGCATGGATCTGGCTTATCAGATTTTGACCAGCACCGGAGGTCGCAAACATGATTTCTTCATGCTGGATGGCAGCTATGAGCATTTTCTTTATCTTACCAACGACCATCAGGGGGAGGTGACACTGGCACTATTGTGCGACCCTGGGAAAACTGCGGAGCTGGACCGTATTCTGCTCCAAGGTCTTACGGCGAGGCAACCCGGCTGGCTATTGAGCATGACGGCATTTCACCAGATGGCTCACCAGTCCTGTTTGGCTATTTCTGCGATCTGCCCCGTATCGCACGCTTTAACACCTCTCTCGAACTATCCGAGCGCCCGGGCACACTGATCTGCTTTGACTTCCAGGCAGAGGTACTTCGCAGTTACTGCGGTTCCCGAGTGCGCTTCCAGACCATTGACTTCACAAAATTCGAGGGGAGGTTGTTCCCATAAACAAGAAAAAACTGATCGTGAGCCTGATTGCAGCGCCCTTTGCCATTCTTGCAATCCTATACGCAGGCGGCTTTCTGGCACAGCTTTTGGGTAACTATGCAACCTGGAAACAGGGCGGCGGCATTCCCGGCGATGGTACTTCACCGCTGGCCGCTTCGCCCGACTTCCTTCTCTGCCTTTCCTCTGTGCTCCGACCGCCTTATGGCGTGTATGGCATTTTGATCTGCATTGGCTTGTTAGCAGTGCTGCTCATCATGGTCATGCGCATGGGATATGGTGATGCCGACGAGTATGATGAAGACCGTAATTTCTCCTACTCCGCCAAAGGCACTTATGGCACCTCCGGCTGGATGTCCCGCAAAGAGATGTCCGGCGTACTGGATCTGGTGCCCGACCTGCGCAAGCACAAGGGTATTGTACTGGGTATGCTGGATGGCAAAGCAGTCTGCATACCGGAAGATACCAGAATCAACGGCAATCTGGCAGTCTACGGCGCCAGTGGCTCCATGAAAACCCGTTCGTTTTGTATGAATCGTATTCTTCAGGCCACTGTCCGAGGCGAAAATGGCGCCGGAGAATCGCTGATCATCTGCGATCCCAAATCGGAATTGTACGAGAAGTCAAGCGAATTTCTCCGCAGCGGGGCTATTGTGTCAAGGTATTCAACCTCGTTTCGCCTGAAAACTCAGATTCCTGGTGTTGCCTTGCCGAAGTTGAGGGACAGGAACTAATGGCTCAGCTTTTTGTAGATGTCATCATCAAGAACACCACGAACAACGGCAAGAGCGACCATTTCTGGGATGCCTGCGAGATGAATCTGCTCAAGGCCTTGGTACTGTATGTGGATCAAGGCTATGCGGAAGAAAACCGCAACATTGGCGAAGTCTACCGGCTGCTGACCCTCAATGGGGAATCCCAACTTGACACATTGCTCGAAGCGCTTCCTTCCACTCATCCTGCCAAAGCACCCTACAGCCTGTTCAAGCAGGCCAGCGACACAGTGCGAAGCGGCGTGATTATCGGTCTGGGCAGCCGCCTCCAGGTATTCCAGTCTGAACTGATCAAGAAAATTACCGCTAAGAATGAGATCGATCTGGAGCTTCCGGGTCAGCAGCCTTGTGCCTACTTCCTCGTTACCAGCGACCAGGACAGTACCTTTGATTTTCTGGCCTCGCTGTTTCTATCTTTCTGCTTCATCAAACTGGTGCGATATGCAGACCACAACTGCGAGGGTGGCAAACTGCCTGTGCCTGTCCATATCCTTGGGGAAGAACTGACAGCGTGCGGCACGATCCCCGACCTCTCCCGCCGGCTCAGCGTAATACGCTCCCGGAATATCTCCATGTCCTGTGTATTCCAAAATCTCGCAGGATTGCAGAACAGATACCCGCAGAATTTGTGGCAGGAGATCATTGGAAACTGTGACGCGCAGTTGTTTTTGGGCTGTACAGACCAGCTTACTGCCGAATTTATTTCTGCCAGGACAGGGCTTGCCTCCGTAGCAGTATCCAGTAAGTCCAAACAGCTGGGCACCTGGCGTATCTCCAACTATACACCGGAGTTTCGTGAAACCTCCGGTGTTGGAAAACGCCCTGTACTTACTCCTGATGAAGTCCTGCGACTCCCGCTGGATCAGGCACTCATCATCATCCGCGGCAAGAAGGTTCTGCAGGTAGACAAAATGGATTACTCCAAACATCCGGAAGCCAAGTATCTGCGTTCCTGCAAAGCATCTGCCCATGTGCCGGAATGGCGCCGCTTGGAAGAAGAAGCCGCCAAAACACCGCAGCCCGCGCCGAAACCGGCTCCGGCAGCAAAGAAACCGGCAAAGCGCAAAGCCACCAAACCGGCATCCCCCACAGATAAATCACCCAAAGAGCTCCGGCTCCCAAATCTGCCGGTACGCCGGAAGGCATTATTACCACAGACAAGGATTCCATCCTGTCTTAAACAAAACTATCAAATTCATAGGAGGTTTAATCTATGGCAACCAAGAAAAAAGAACTTCTGGAACAGGACGCTCCTGTTACCGAAACCGTTATGTCGGAAAGCGAAACTCTGCTGGTCGATACCGCTCAACCTGAATCCCTTCCTGCTGACGCTGGCGATGGTCTGGATTTGAACGAACTGCTGGGCTGATGGATCAGCCCCAGCAGGACACCTCTGGCGAAGATATGAATGAAGATCCCCTTCCTGAACTCACCGAGGAGGAAATGTTCGGGGATGCGCCTGCTGAAACAGACGATCAAAGCGCTGCTCCCACTGATATGCCGGAAGACTCTGATGTGCAGCCGCCTGATGTTTACGAAGATAACGCCGACGCTTTGCAGGAACCCCCTGCATCTCCAAAGCCCAAGCGTACCAGCCGGAAGAAGAAAGAAGCTGCTGCTCCTGAAGAACCTGTCTCAGAGGAAGTTCCTACCGAAACAACAGTGTCGGCGGATACAGCCGAAACCCTTTCTATTGCGGAGGAACCTGCTGTGGAGCCTGACGTTCCTGCTGTGGAAGAAGTTGCCGCTCCTGCACCCATTCCCTCTCCTCCCCGGCGCCAGCCCCGCCCCCAGCGCGGCGAGGCTCCCGTCCTTACCATCCGCAACCGGGATGATGTCGAGACTGCCGAAGACCGAGATGATGTAATCTGGCATGAGATCCATAATGCTACCGTACCCGCAAGATCATCACCGGCAAGCTGGGCGGCATTGAACAGCTGGACAACCGCAAGACAGTGGCAGTTGTGGATTACAAGGGGTTCCGTGTCATTATCCCTATCAAGGAAATGATGATCAATCTGGCCGCAGCCCTTCCGGCCAGGAATATACCGACCTTATGCTGCGCCAAAATAAGATCCTTGGCAACATGCTGGGTGCTGACATTGACTTCATCGTGCGTGGTATCGACTCCAAAACTCGCAGCGTAGTTGCCAGCCGCAAGGAGGCCATGCTGCGCAAACGCCAGATTTTCTATCTGGATACGGATGCTGCCGGTATGTACCGTGTCTATGAGGGCCGCATCGTCCAGGCGCGTGTGATTGCAGTGGCTGAAAAGGTTGTGCGCGTGGAAGTTTTCGGCGTTGAAACCTCCATCCTTGCCCGTGACCTTGCCTGGGACTGGATCGGTGACGCCCATGAGCGTTTTTCCGTAGGCGATGAGGTTCTGGTCCGTATTCTCAGCGTGCGGCGCAACAGTCTGGAGGACTTGGGCATCAAGGCTGACATCAAGAGTATTTCCGAGAATACCGACAGGGACAACCTGCAGAAGTGCCGTATCCAGGGCAAGTATGCCGGTCGTGTCACAGATGTCCACAAGGGCGTTGTCTATGTGCGCCTCTCCAACGGTGTCAATGCGGTAGCTCACTCCTGCTATGACTACCGGATGCCCGGCAAAAAGGACGATGTATCTTTTGCCGTCACCCGTCTGGATATGGAGCGGGGTGTGGCCGTAGGTATTATCACCCGGATCATCCGTCAGAACCTGTAAGCAAAGCAATGCCAGAGGAGCAGATAAACCGCTGCTCCCCTGGGCTAATTTTTGTCCACAGTTTTTATGACACCAGTGTCATACTGCACTTACTCAAGCGCAAGCAATACCTCTCCAAGTTTCTTCCACTGCTCTACCACAAAACCAAAAGACAATGCATCTTCTTCCGCAAAAACATAGTTGCGCTGCATATTCTGATAGTCCTTACGAAGTGCCTCATTATCAGAAAACCCTCTGAGCAACTGAAAATCAGAAAACTTCTTTTCCGCCAGATCACTGCCTGTTCTTCGGGTCTCTTCCAGTCTTTTATACCCCAGCATCTCAAGGAATGTCTGCTGATTTTGAATCATTTCCTGAATCTGCTCTAAATCAAACATGACGCTGACATCGTAAAGATGTTTTGCCACATCAAAATACATCTTACGCTCATAATAGAATTCAGCAGCAAAAATCTTGTCGGCAAAAATCCTCTCTAACCGAATTGTGTTAATCATGAAAGGGGCAACATTATATTGTGACTGAAGAATATTTCGCTGTTCTTCGGTAGCATAAGTGTAAAGTATCGGTTCAATTTCAAGCGGTGTAAAAGGCTCGCTGACGGTAAAGGATGTACCTTCTACTTTGACATACCCAAACCGTTGGAGCGGATCATCCGAGTCAACGCCTACAAGCGGAGTATAATCATAGACAGTTGTGATACTACCTTTCCGATCATCTTCGAGATCCTTTCTGGATGTGCGTGGTAGGGCCTGATATTTCTTTGTTGCCATCTCCAGCCGTTTCTTAGCCTGGCTGTTACTGCAATTATCGATGCACACCGTCAAGTCAATATCCTCTGAAAACCGGCGGATACTTTTCTGTGCTTTATACAAGGCCGTTCCGCCTTTAAAATAGGCTGGCAGCGTTACCTGTTTCCCTGCTAACTCCCTCAACAGTAGTGTAACATAATAGTCCTTCTCCAAAATATCAGCCTAATGCTGCTAGCCTCATGGATTAAATTGATAATATTCAAAAAAGCAAATTTATCCTCGTGCAATTTCATAACTACCCTCCAACAAAATGTCTATGGTCCGAAGCAAAGTTTTTTGCCCATAATATTTTCTGGCCATCAGAATCAACATCTCAGTTTTCAATGTGAATTCCTCAACAGTAGCTCTTACCACATCAATCGGCTTTGCAGTATCTACTGGTGCCATATCCAGTTCTCTGATTGCATCCAAAATTTGCAAATACCGAAAATTGTCAGAATTAACTACGATAGGCGGTTTCCGAATCTCAATCTGCATTCCTTCCGGAACTCGTTTTGTATGCAGGTTGGTTGCAATGCATCTCCTTCTTGGCATTTGAGAAACAAGACCAATGCGATTTAATGCCGACAATCCTGTTTCATATCCAATTATCTCGTTTTCTTTCCGAAGTAATTGCTTACAAAAAAGTGTTTCTTTATCCGGAGTATAATATCCAAATGCTGTTTTCACCCTCCTGCAGTAAATCCCTTTGGTTAGACGCATAATCTGCCCCTCTTTTTCAAGCCGGGCCATATTTACATTGACTGTCTTTTTTACCATCGCCGCATCAAGTAAAAGTCGCTCCGCCACATACTGTGCGACCTGTTCGGTTGTAATTGTTTGATCTGGCTCCAGAGCAGTCAGATACTGCATGATCAAATCTCGGTACTTTATCTTTTCCATACAGATCTCCTTTCTGTTGCACTTGTTATTATAATACTCAATTTTTCTTTATTTTATGTATTCATAATAACATTTTTCTTGTTGCAGTCAATGGGAGAAAAAAACAGATATACTCCAAGTCCAGTTTCTCATTTTCAGTTACATCTTCCTACACACTGAACATGGCAGAGGAATCTGATGGCACCAACAGTTATTTCAAACTGATTGGCATAGTAAAAGAGGTGCTGGATGAAGGAACACCCCTTGTAGTAGACGAACTGGACGCTCATCTGCATCCCCTCCTGACAAAGCATCTAGTCTCACTTTTTAACAGCGTGGAATTCAATCCAAATGGGGCCCAGTTGATTTTCACATCACACAATACCAATCTTCTTGACTTGGATGTGCTGAGGAGAGATCAGATCTGGTTTGCCGAAAAAGATGAACTGACCGCTGCTACCGATCTGTTCTCTCTCCAAGCTTTTTCTATTCGTAAAGATACCAAGCTGGAAAAAGGCTATTTGATTGGACATTATGGTGCGATTCCTTTTATTAAGGGTGGGCTGTAATTGGCAGAAAATTGTCTCTACATTGGCACAGTCCTGCCCTTTCGCCGTAAATCCATATCTGTTATACTTGGTACAGTCAAAACTTTGCATAGCAGCCGCTCCGGTTTGGAGCGGCTGTTTTCAATTTAAGTAAAGGTGGTGGTTTCTATTCTCTTTCAAAAAGCCCGGAAGATGCTGAACAACGAGCGGGGCGAGGCCAACTATTTCAGTACGGTGGTCTTTATCTTCATTGCCGTCCTGCTTCTTGCCTTCATTATTGACCTGTTCAGCATCATTTCCACCAAGCAGGAACTTGACCATGCCGCCGATCAGATGGTCAAACAGATCCAGCTTTCCGGCGGCGTCAACGGCGAGACCGATGAGCTGTTTGAATTTTTGAGTTCTCAGATCGAAGGAGCCGAAAATATTTCCTACTCCATTGACGCTACCTACACATCACCCAGGCCATCCGGTATGACAAATGCCATCCAGTTGGGCACCCCCTTCTTCATTACTATCGAGGGAGATGCCAAACTGGGTGGGTTCTGGAATTTTGACCTGGTAAACATCACAGTGGTTGCCCGTGGCAGCGGCGTCAGTGAGCACTACTGGAAGTGAGGTGACCTATGAAACGCATATTCCTGCGGCTGAAACAGTCGCTGCGAAACGAACGGGGCGAGATCACCTTTTTCGCCTGCTTTTTTGTGGTAGGTATCGTGATGCTGATCTCCTTCCTGCTCCTGTACGCTTCCATCCGGATCACCTGCATCAACATCCGCAATGGCGCTAAAATGGAGTTAAATAACCTCAGCGGCACAATTTATGCAGACACCTACCGCTCCCAGCGTGAAACCAACTTTGAAGAGTACCTAAATACCCTTTACTCCAGCAATGATTATACCGACATGCTGGAGGCTACAGTAGCAGGCGGCCTGGACTCCAAGATTCCGCTTTCAACGGAGGATTACAAGGTTTCCGACATCAGCCTGGAGTTCAATGTAGAGGATGGACGGGTTGAGTACATCTTTTACTGTGATGTGGAGTTCTATGTGCAGATGTTCGGTCACAGTTATCCGGCTATCACCCAACGGGTGGAGCTGACAGGCTACCACAACACAAAATTCTAACAATACTGTTGAAAGCCCGGCACATTCTACCGTATAGGCTTTATATAACAGCAAAAAAGGAGTGTATGTAAAATATGAAGAAGTTTTTCCAATCCAAAGGCTTTATTGTTTCCTCGCTGGCTCTCCTCTGCGTCTCTATTCTGGGTGTCTGCTGGTTCGTAAGCCGCGACCGTACCGGAGATTTTAGACCGGATGAATCTCCACCCAGCAGCGTCACCGGCGATTGGTCAGATGGCGGCACACAGACAGATGGTGATAATGGAGCAGATGCTTATGCCCCCGGCCAGTCCACAGACGCCAAAGAAGAATATCCCAAAGTAACCTCCCAAACGGAGGATGAGGTTGTGATCGACTTCACTGACACCGAAAAGCCTAAAGAAACACCTCCTCCGGTGCCGGAAGGTAAGACCGAAATCAAAGATCCTGGTCAGGAGCATACCGTCAATCCTGACCCGTCAGTTCCGGAGGTCACTGCCCCACCCGCCGAGCAAACGCCGCCCAGCAATGACCCGGTTCCCGGCTCCAGCAACGGAAATGGAGCTGTATACGATCCAGTGTTTGGCTGGGTTGTTCCCGGCAATGTACAGCAGTCCACCGGTGACAGCGATGGGGATCTGAACAAACAGGTCGGCAATATGGGCTGATTTACTACAACTGAATATGACACTACTTGGCCGTCACAGGATTGTGGCGGCCTTCCTATTTTCAAAAGGAATGGAGCGTGATGTATTTGAAACGACTTCTCGCCTTCCTATGCTGCTTTACCCTTGTTTTCTGTCTATTCCCCTCCTCTGCCTTTGCATCGGGCGGAAATGGAAACATAGATGGCGGCGGTGGCAGCATGGGTCAGGGCACAAGCAGCAACTTCTGGAACTCAGGCAACGATGGCGTTCGCATTACTGTTGTTGACGCATCCAGTGGAACTGCCGTATCTTCGCCGCTGGACTTTTCAAACCGGACGCAGAAAACCAGTCTTCTCCATTTTGGTAAAGTCAACAAGCTGCAATATCTGGGCGGCACCGGCCTCTCCCTTCAGTCCGGCGTTGCCTATTCCTGCATTAGACCTACACAGTCTATGCCCACCATCGTCAGCAGCAAGGGGCAGAGCAACATCGAAGCCATCAAACGGTATTTCTGTTCTGAATATGCGTGCATGATGGTCGCTCAGGCAGCCGGCGTCGATTATGAACGGATGATTGCCGGCGAGTACAAGCTTCTGATTGAACCCATTGCCTACTTCACTCACAACGGTCAGTATTACTGCATGACAGCTACTGAGCCGGCCTGTATGATCAGATGTCCGGCGGCAATCTGCGGAAAACCATGACCTCGCTTACCCATAAAAATCTGCCGCTGTCAATGTTCCTGGAATTCAGCGACCTTGGCATCTCCGCCTGGACAGGCAACACCACTGGAAAGCAGAACAATTCCGACATCATCAGCACCCTTGGCGTTGGTATCGTCTGGTTTGATGAAGCTCCGCCGGAAGGAGAAATTGAGGCCCCTGATGTCGAATACCGAGTGGACACGGATGTGATCACCGCCGTCACACTACGGACGGACCAAGATCTGACGCCGGATAATCCGGCATCGGTTACCTTCCATATCCTCGGCACCACCTACCGGGTCAATGATATAGTGATCCCCGCCGGTGACAGTCAGGTAGTCTGGGTCAAATGGCATACTCCCTCCACACCCCAGACCATAACCATTACAGTATCTGTCAGCGGCGCCTATACCGCCCAGGATACCTTTGTCGCAAAGATCGTGGACCTGAATGAACACATTCCGCCTGACCCTGTGGCAACCGACACGAATCCCGGCTACTCTGTGCCGCCCCTGCCCAATGAAACGCAGAAGCTCACTGCCAACTGGGGCGTCTGGAGCTGCTACTGGGTGCCTGTATGGGTATGGTGCGACCACGGTGAAGATGGCGGTCACTGGGTCGATGAAGGATATTGGGAATACGAATATACGGGCTACTCCGCTTCCATCAGCGGCGAGATGTCTCTAATGCCAGATGATATTGTACCCACAGCATCCGGCAAGACGATGAAAAGCGGGTACGGCGTTAAAACCGAAGTGCGGGCAACGCTGTCAACAGATGCCCCGACCAGCCACATTACTTATCCCCAAACTGCCTTTTCCGTATTTCCTGAGTTCCAGTATCAGACCTATCTGCGGCTTCTGCAGCGTTCCGGCGGCCAAAGTGCAAAATTCATCTTTAAGCCCAACGAGTTTTCCACCTATGACCGGACAGTGCATTTCACACCGCTGTGGTTCCCCGATGCCACCGACTACACCATCTATACACAGGTGTGGGATACCTGGACTCCTGACGGTATGTTATCCATCAACCTAAATGACTATGTTTCGATCCAAGGGAGCCTTTATGATGACTGGTATACCAATCGAGAATAACCTCTGGACAGCTTACCTGCTTACCATATTTTTTGTGGTGGCCGGCTTTGCTGTCTACGATGTGCTTTACAGACGGGTGCCTGACCGGGCACTCGTCTTTTTTATCCCCTTAGCTGCCCTGGCGCCGGTCCTTCAAGGGTATTTCCTGTTAAATCATGGACTTCCGCCGCTCTTTCTCTGGCCGGTCGCTACCCATGCTCTGGTAGGTGCCCTGCTCGGCTTTTGTATTCCATTGGCAGCTGCACTGGCAACAAACGGCACTGGTCTGGGCGGCGGGGATATCAAGTTCTGCGGGATATTAGGGCTGGTCTACGGTCCTTCCGGCATGGCGCTGGTCTTTCTGACTGCAGCTGTTACCGCAATGCCTGTGATCTTTCTTCTCAGGCGGCTTTACCGAACCGGGCAGCCCCTTGCTATCCCGTTCCTGCCATTTCTCGCCTGCGGCTGCTGTACAGCGACCTTGGCCCAACTATTTTTAAGATAGGAGACAACGCTTATGAAACTCAATAACCGATTCATCTTCGGTATCCTTTCTCTGCTGCTGGCGGCGGTTATCGCCTTTGTGGCACTTCCAACCATCGCCCGTCAGACCAATGGAAAGGAGGAAATCGTCCGCATTACCCAGCCGGTATTGAAAGGCGAACAAATCTCGTCAGAAAATGCCGAGGTGGTTGAGGTAGGCGGCTATAACCTCCCCTCCAACATCGCCCATCAGCTCTCTGATGTAAATGGTCTTTACGCTACCGCCGACTTGGCTGTGGGTGACTATATCCTTACCAGCAAGATCAGCTCTGTACCGGTTTCGTCCGATGTGGCGCTCAACAGCATCCCTTCCGGTAAGGTCGCTATCTCGCTGACCGTTAAAACACTTGCTTCCGGCCTCTCTGACAAGCTTCAGCCCGGTGACATCATCCGTATTTACCACTTTCTTGATACGGCGGCCGAAGTACCGGAACTGCGTTTTGTCAAAGTATTGTCCGTCACAGACTCAGACGGCATCAATGTGGATAATGCCAAGGAGCCCACGGAGGATGAAGAAAAGCAGCAGTCAGCCACCATCACTGTGCTGGCAAGCCCTGAACAGGCGAAGATCATTACCGGTCTTGAAAATGACGGCGTAGCTCATGTGGCTCTTATCTCCCGCAACAATGACAAACTGGCAGATGAGCTGCTTGCCGAGCAGGATAAGACTCTGCAGGAAATCTACTTCCCCGAAACTTTGATTGAGGAAGAAGCTGCAGATGCGGAAAATTCTGATGTTGAAAGTGAACCCCAGGAAACGGAAACTGCAGAGTCTGCACAATCCACTAATGAAACTGCACCCTCGGCAGAATAATCAAATCAAGGAAGGAGGATCTTCGTTATGGGTAAAGTTATCACCGTCTGGGGAAGCCCCGGCAGCGGCAAATCCATGTTCTGCTGTATTCTGGCCAAAGCCCTGACCCGGGACAAGCGGAAAGCCATCATTATCAATGCCGATATGAATGTCCCTATGCTGCCGGTCTGGCTACCGGAGCAGATCATCCAGACCAATACCTCTATCGGCCAGGTTTTGAGCAGTGTGGAGATTGATACATCTCTGGTCGCCAGTCATGTGACAGTGCTGAAAAACTATCCCTTCATTGGGATGATGGGCTATGCGGCAGGAGAAAACCCGCTGAGCTACCCAGAGGTCAAATATACCATGGTACTGCAGCTCATTCATGCTGCCGCCAAACTGGTAGATTTCGTCATTCTGGACTGCAGCACCAGCATGACCAATGTGTTCACTCCCGCCGCCATTGAAGCCGGCGATGTGGTCATCCGTATCCTCACCCCGGACCTAAAGGGCATCAACTACCTGAAAGCCCATCAACCTCTGCTTGTGGACGAGCGCTTCCGGTTTTCTGAGCATATGACATTCGCCGGTCTGGCCCGTCCCTTCCACGCCTTGGATGAAATGGGCTATATCATTGGCGGGTTTGACGGCCTGCTTCCCTACAGTAAGGAGATCGACCGCTGTGCTACCGAAGGCGGTATGTTCAAGGCTATCACCTACTGTAACCCCAAATACACTGCTTCACTGAACAAGGTACTGGAAATTCTGGAGCAAATGGAACTGGCCGAACAGTCAGAGGATGATGCAGCGTATGAATGTGAGGAGGATGCCGATGAGTAATTTGAATGATATATTCTTCACACCGGCCGCCAATCAGGAGCTGACCTATGACCAGGTACTGGAGGATGTACAGCGGTATTTTGCCGAAAACCATGCCTCCACCATTGCTGAAGCTGGGGAAGGCAATGCAGAGCGTGCCACAAGCCTGCTGAAAGACTGATGGAACACTACATTGTCAAACGCAAATATGCCCTTGACGGGCTCTCTACAAAAGAACTGTGTTCCAAGCTCTATGAAGACATGGCCGGCTACTCCTTTTTGAAGAAATGGATCTATAAGCCTGGTGTTGAGGAGGTCAACATCAACGCCTACAACGACATTGAAGTGATCGAATCCAGTGGGCGCAGTATCAAGATCTCTGATAAATTCAGTTCGCCCCAGCACGCCATCGATGTGATCCGCCGAATGCTCAACGCCTGCGGCATGGTCATTGATGATACTATGCCCAGCATTGTGGGATTTCTGGACAAAAACATCCGTATTTCAGTGGACAAAACTCCCATTGTGGATGCAGATGTAGGCGTCAATGCCTCCATCCGTATTGTCAACCAGCAGACCGTCAGTGAAGAAAAACTGCTGAACTCCGGCAGTGCCACCGCTGAAATGCTTCACTTTCTGACTGCCTGTATACGATATGGGGTGTCCGTCTGCATTGCCGGCTCCACCGGCTCCGGCAAGACCACGATCATGGCCTGGCTGCTGTCCAATGTGCCCAATAACCGGCGCCTTATTACCATTGAAGAAGGCAGCCGCGAATTTGATCTGGTCAAGCGGGATGCACAGGGCAATATCCTCAATTCCGTGGTACATCTGCTGACCCGCCCCAGCGAGAACCCTGCGCTGAACATCAATCAGGATTTTCTTCTGGAGCGGGTGCTGCGTAAGCATCCGGATGTCATCGGTGTAGGTGAAATGCGGTCAGCGGCAGAAAGCCTGTCCGCAGCCGAAAGTTCCCGCACCGGCCATACCGTATGTACCACCATCCACTCCAATTCCTGCAACAGTACTTACCGCAGATGATGACCCTTGCCAAACGCAAGTACAACATGGATGACTCCATCCTCATGCAGATCATGGTAGAGGCGTATCCCATCATCGTCTTTACCAAGCAGCTGGAGGACCGTTCCCGTAAGATCATGGAAATCATCGAGGGCGAGGACTACCAGGACGGGCGGTTGATCGCCCATTCCCTATACAAATATGAAGTGGAGGACAATGTAACTGATGACCGTGGTGAAACCCGTGTGGTGGGGCACCATAAAAAAATCGGCTTGATCTCCGATTCCTTGAAGAAAAGGCTGTTGGACAATGGCATTTCCAACAAGGAATTGGAAGAATTCATGCAGCCGCCAAAGGAGGTGGGTTAATTGCAATGGATCTATCTTATCTGTTTTATCCTGCTCAGTGCTGGGCTTTTGGCTCTGTTTGGTGTGAAGCCGGGTGATTTTATTGACGCCCTCTTCCGCTCCCAGCGAAAATCCGCCACCTTGTCTGATGAACTGAATGTTCTTCTGGGCACACCAGCCAAGGGTTTTTTTAATCAGGATTACGAACTGAAACAGATCTTGAAGGGTACCGGACGGGCGGACCGCTATGAGGCAATAAAACGACTGTCCCTGATTCTGTTCGCTGTGGGGGCTGTGCTGGCTCTTTTGATTGGGAATGTGTACATGGTGCCCATTCTGGGTATCGGTTTTTCCCTTATACCGATCTGGTATCTGCGCAGCACTGCCGCCAGCTATAAAAAGCATCTGAATGAAGAACTGGAAACCGCTATTTCCATCATCACGACTTCCTACCTGCGCACCGAGGATCTGATCCGTTCTGTCAAGGAAAACCTGCCCTATATCAATGAGCCGGTAAAAGCCAACTTTGAAGCCTTCGTTTATGAAGCGGAATTGATCAATGCCAACATCACCAGTGCTATCAACAGCCTGAAGATGAAGATTCCCAACCGGGTCTTCCATGAATGGTGCGGTACCCTCATCCAATGCCAGTCCGACCGCAGTATGAAGAATACCCTGCCTACCATCAACCAGAAATTCTCCGATGTGCGTGTGGTGCAGTCGGAACTGGAGGCAATGATGCAAGGACCGCGGCGTGAAGCCATCACCATGATATTTCTGGTTATCGCCAATGTGCCGATGCTCTATTTCTTGAATGAGGATTGGTTCCACACCCTTATCTTCACCACACCGGGCAAAATTGCACTGGCAATCTGTGCAGCCATCATCCTGTTTGCGCTGACCCAGATTATGAAACTGAGCAAGCCCATCGAATATGGAGGTGATAGCGTATGACCTTTCTGGCGCTCATCGCCATCATCTTCTTCGGTTTTGCTGTCTACAACCTGACCTGTGCCTTTGTGGACATCCCGACCAAGAAGACCTCACAAATGATGATGCTCTCCCGCAAACAGCAGGGCACCAAAAATGAAAAGCTGCTTGATGTCTATGTGACAAAAATCGCCGGTTGGATCGCCCCTTATTTGCGGCTGGACCGGCTCAAGCGCAATAAGGTGCAACGCGCTCTGGACATTGCAGGTCTGCAGCTTACCCCGGAGGTCTATACAGCCAGAGCCTGGGTAACTGCAGGGGCAGTTGGCCTGTGTGCCATCCCCATGGCATTTCTTATTCCGCTGCTGGTACCTATTTTGATTGGCCTTGCGGTAGCGCTGTGGTTTTCAACCTACTATGCAGCCTTTGATTTTGTTAAAAAGCGCCGCAAACTGATCGAGGGAGAGATCCCCCGATTTGCTTTGACCGTCGGCCAGAGCCTTGAAAATGACAGGGATGTACTTAAAATTCTGACTTCCTACCGCCGTGTGGCTGGGAAAGACTTCGGCGCCGAGCTGGATCAGACCATTGCTGATATGAAGACCGGCAACTATGAAAATGCCTCATTCGATTTGAAACCCGCATTGGCAGCCCCATGCTGTCCGATGTGATCCGTGGCCTGATTGGTGTCCTGCGCGGCGATGATCAGCGGATGTACTTCAAAATGATTACTTTCGATATGCGCCAGATCGAGCAGAACAATCTGAAGAAGGAAGCTGCCAAACGTCCCAAAAAGATTCAGCGTTACTCTATGATGATGCTGATTTGCATTATGATTATCTATCTGGTGGTGCTCTGTACCGAGGTTATGAGTTCGCTCGGGGCGTTCTTTGGCTAATTGGTATCCGACCCGGTACTTCCGGGCGTTTTCATACCTGCTCCTCATATGGAAGACAAATACACAGGGAGGTGAGCGTTTGTACCCAAGCGATTTTCCATAGCGACAGGCACATTATTTCCATTGGTCCTAACTGAGCCGGTCTGTTTCATCAGCCCGGCTTCATTTTTTACAGGAGAATGCCTATGCCCAAAAAGAAATTTTATCCGCCGAATGATACCGGCACCAAAAAACGCCGATTTCGTTGCTTGCTGTTCCAGCGGCCTAAAGCATATCCGAACCGGCCCCGTTCCAACAAAAACAATCTGATCAAGCCTATCCGCCGCGCTTAACAGACGGTGGACTTGATATACCTACCCAACCACAAATCAAACACATAACAGGAGGTTAACCATGAGAAAATTCACGACCCGTATCTATACCAAAGCCAACTATCTGCTCAACCGCGGCCGTATGGCATTGTCCAATCAGCGCGGCGATTTTTACATTTCGGATGCCGTCAAGATCATTATCGCCGTAGTTTTGGGTGCGCTGCTCCTGGCGGCTCTGACCCTCATCTTCAACGATACGGTCATCCCCCGCATCACTGAAGAGATTGAAAGTCTGTTCTCCTAAGCACCAAATCAGGGCCAGTTTGCAGAACTTCTGCAGCTGGCCCCTTTTTTATTTGCAGATAACGACTAATGGAGGTGAAAGCATGAATCAAAAACCGTGTCAGTTCTATTCCTTTCTGCAGGCAGTCCGGGGTAACTGGCGCAACGCCCTGTTCATCCGCTGCAGCGGTTCACTTTGTCCAATGATCCGGCAGGCATCCTGTGAGGGGTTCCTGATGGCAGCAGACGCAGGCTGTCAGCCGATCTTTCTGTCCGTCCAGACAGTGCGGAAGCTGAGTGGAGAAGCAGTGGACCCCGAAGAATGCTCTGCAATTCTGGAGTGCCGCTCGTTCCGGACTGCTTATACCAAGTTTCTGGAATGGCATACCTCTTCGGACCATGTATGTCCGTTTTTACAGCTATGCCCAGACCGGGATACCTACTTCGGATGATTCTGCCTGTTAAGACGCAATGCCGCCGTCATCGGCGCGTAATGGAGGTGATTTTATTGAAACAAAAGCAAATCAAATGTCCTTATTGTCATGCTCACGCTTCTCTTCGGCCTGCAAGCCTTGTGTATGGATCTACTCCACAGACCAGAGGAAAATTCCTGTATGTCTGCGACAGATGGCCGGCCTGCAATGCCTATGTCAGTGCTCATGAGCGCACATTGCTCCCCATGGGGACACTGGCGAATGGCGATCTGCGCCACAAACGCATTCTGGCCCATCGTGCCCTAAAAAAACTGCAGCAGGACTGCCATATGGAAAAATGGGAGGTCTATATCTGGCTGCAAGCCAAACTGGGGCTGGATGCACACCAGACCCACATCGGCCAGTTTTCCGAATATATGTGTGAGCAAGTCATTTCCCTCTGTCAGCAGGCTCCGGCGTACACATCCGGGCGTGCTGCCTGAACGGAGGTGAAGCCTGATGAAGCAAAACTTTAAGCTTACCAAAGACCAGCAGACACTGGTAGAAAAAAACCTATCCATCGTTCACTGGGTCATTGTCAACAACATCCATGTAAATCCCGGCATCTGTGGTCTGGAGTACGGAGATCTGTTTCAGGAAGGATGCCTGTGGCTCTGCAAGGCCGCTTTTACCTACAATGCCGGACAGGCGCAGTTTTCAACCTACGCCAAAAAGGTTGTGAAAAATGGACTCCTCTCCTACTGCCGAAAAATCTGTAGTCAGGGGCGGCACATCAGTCGCTGATCATCGGAGAACAGGGCGAGCTGGCCGCAGATGGAGAGCAGGTAGACCAGCCGGATGACCATTTTGACTCCCACCTTTCTCGTCTGGAGACCCTTGATCTGCTGGAAGCCAGCAAACAGAACTATCAGGGCGTTGCCAGACTTGGCATCGAAGCACTGGCGCTGAAGGTTCAGGGAATGCGCATTACAGACATCGCCGCCCTCTATCAAGTCCCTCCTTCCCATGTGGGCGCCTGGATCTCCCGCTCCCTGGAAAAACTTCGCAATGACCCTGACTTTTTAACCTGCCTGCTTTGATCTGTTGAAAATCAGCATCAATAACAGTAAGGGATATGTATAAAAAGGAGGTATCGAAATATGGCAATCAAAACCCTATACACTGCGGTCGGCCGGTTTGAACGAAGGACAAACGGCTGCAACCGCAGTTGTCCAATCATCCTGTTAGGCGGTCAGGAGTACATGGCCGATATGCAGGAAATGGTGATTTGGAGCATGCTCAACTGGAGAATCCTGCGCTGGGATGACATCGCACAAGAATACGAAAAGCTAGCCACCGCATCCGGTTACTGTACCGAGCGTTCTTGGGAAGACTGTACAAACCGACTGCTTACCCGCGGTCTTCTGGTATCCGGCAGCGGTGAAACAGAATACGATGCTCTGTATGACCTGCTTGGTTCGCTCAGCATTATCCCAACCAGCGGACCGTTCTTCCTCCGGCTCGCCTCTTTTGTCAAGCTGACGCTGCTGGCACATGTTCCGGTATCCGCTGCGCGGAAACTGTTCCAGAAAGATAAACGCACCAAATACGAAGTTCTGGTCATGCGCCTTGCCGGCCAAGCCCTGCTCTCCACTGCAGAGATCATCAAGTGCATAGATAAAAATATTTCCCGCCTCCCCAATGAATGTGCGCTTTTGGATTCCCTCTACGGAGATGAAACGACCACCAGTGACAACATTGCCAGCATGGTCAAAATCAGCCAGAGCAGCAAGCCAGTGACATTAGCCGTTGCCAATCTTTATCTGCGGCAGCAGATTATCTTTGAGAGGGTATGAGCATGATGAAACAATGGACTCTTTTTCCCACCGTATTGCAGCGAAAGTTTCTGCTCACTCTGCTGGCCGGAATCGCCAGTGCGGGAATCAGCGTCATCATCTGCGTGGCGACTAAAGATCATATCCTGCTGGCATTGGGGATTGTCGTACTCTGCGCCTGTCTTATATCCTGTCGATGGATCTGGGCGACTGCAGCACATAAGAACTACGAGGTAGTGGAAGGCATCTGCGCCGGTATCAGTACACCTATGCTCCGCCACTACCGCAAAGTACATCTGATAGACAGCCATGGTATAGAGATCACACTGCTTCTCAGTAAATCGGCCCGGCTTAAAATAGGCGCACCCTACCGATTTTACTTTCAGAAAGGGGCGCGGCCTGCCGTGGGAAATGACTATCTGGACGCAGCCCTTTCAACGAACAGCTTTTTGGGCTATGAAGCAATCAGCGAGCCGGAGTAACATCCCGATCCGTCCTCTGAATCCTAAAAATGCGAGGTGGTTTTGAGCCACCTCGCTTTCTTAAAGGGCATTTTGCAAATCACAATGACCAACGCCTGATTTCCTTATATTTTGCAGAATACATTCCTTCTGTCCCTATTTATTGGGTAGATCAAGGAAAGGAGGGTTTCCTATGTATAAGCCCCATACCATCGAACAATATAAAGTCTATCGCTTTCTGGAAGAAAACTTTGCGCTGGAGCATTTCCTGCTCGCTCCTTTGTCGCGCTTCGGACTGATGCTGGAGGACAAAACCGGTGAAAAAATCGCGTTTGCCTTTCTCAATGACTGTGTACAGGAAATACCTATACCAGCTCCAGCTGCTCCAGAAACAGTAATCGCTTTTCTAAAGCAATTCCGCAGCCTTACGCCCCGCCCAGTCGTCCATGACTTTGAAGCGCTGACCCGCTGGTGGCTGGACAATCCCAACCCGCTTACCTACCAGCAGGCACTTGGTATGTCCGATGATCTCTACCACCATTTTCTGTCCCATCCTTTGATCAGTGAAGATGACGCCCTTCGGCTGGCACGCAAAGGACTCGTTACCGAATCGGAATATAATGACCTGCAGCTATGGTATTTCAACGGCCATACAATGTCCTGCTGGTTTGGTCCTCTGGGAGTAGATGGCACCGGAAGCCTATACGCCTGACCTTTGACTATCAAACGGCATCCCCAACAAAGACTCAGTTCTACCTATTGGATGACTACTACCGCGTTATGAACCATCTTACAGAGTAAAACCTTTTCAACTACTACATATCGTACTTGTCGCTGGCTATAAATCTATATATAGTGTTTTACATCTTGACAGGCACAAGATGCAGTGCTATACTGTATCTGTAATTGATTTTTGTGCGTATCCCATTTGGGAATACAGGTCTTTTTGATCTGTACCGTAGGCCAAAAGCCTGCATTGCACACGCTGTTAAGTTTGTATGCAAGTGTCAGTGATTTTTTGCGCCTTTTAGGGTCGAAAAACTGCTGGCACTTTTTTATATAGATAATAATGCCAATGGCAGAAAGGAGTGTTATGGCACAGATTTTTGTGTTCGGGCGCGTCATGAACGACCTCGTACCCAAAGAAAGCCAGTCCAAACAAAGCTATGTATGCTTTGATCTGATGGAACGCACCAAAAACTGGACGCAGTTCTATCAGGTGTGGGCCTGGGATGCAGATGTCACCCGGCTCATGCAATTCAAGGTCAAAAAAGGCAGTATGATCTGGCTTGCCGGCTCACAGCGGCTGGTAGATGTTCGCATGAAGGACGGCAAATTGGAAAAGAAACTGAAGGTCAGTCTAAATGACTTCGGTTTTCTCCCCAAACAGCCCGCCGCGGCGAACAGACAAGAGAATGACCCGGACATTACGGCGGAACCCGCACTGCCTCCCGCGGAGGTATTGGACGGTGACCGTGAATCCCTGCCGGAGTAGTTTACTTCGGCTCCTAAGAGGGACCGTATCAAGTTTTTCAGAATGAAACTGAAAGCTTGGTGCGGTCCCTCTTTTTTGTTTTCCAACAAATTCAGAAAAAAGGATGGTATCAAACATGAATAATGACAGAGGACTTTTGAGTGGCAGCATCACGATCCTGATTGGTGCGGTCATCGCAATTATGGCTCTCGTGCGCAGGCCCTGGCAGATCTGGCTGCTGCTGGGCGTTTTCACTCTCTGGGGACTGTGGGTAGTTTTGATCCTGCTTCTCCCCTATATGCAGCAGGCCCAACGGCGTCGCCAGCGTCAACAGCGCACCAGACAGCTCCATGCAGAAGGCATCCAAACACGAAGTTTTGAGATTCCTGACTTGGGCGGCACCAACTCCGATGACCTTCTGGTGCGCCACACCAACCATCGTATTCTGGCATATCTGCGCTCCGCTTATCCGCAAGCCACCTTCGAGTGGTGTGAAAAGCAGCCGGAGCAGCTGATCCGCAATGGCGGTACCGGCCGAATCCGTGTGTTTGGCATTGACGAGTTTGATCACGCCGATGTGACACTGGATCAGAACGCCAATATCAAATGCGATATGGTCAAAATCGTTCCGCTGTCCAAGGTCGGCGGAGAAACTAACGAGGATGATGCAACACCTCCGAACAGGCAGCCTGTTGATCCCCGTATCTGGTATGAAACGCAAGGACGCTCTGTACTGGAAGCACTGATCTCCGACCTTAATTCCCGTGGGCACAGTAAACTGACGCTTCGGGAAGACGGTGATATCTGCATTGAGCAGGGCGAAGATGCTGTTTCTCAGGAGCATCTGAACAACTTTCCCCAGAAGGTCTACTGGCCCCGTCTGGCAGAGGTTCTGGAAAGCAATGGTCTGGCCGCTGAAGTCACTGCCCAGGGCATTCAGGTGTCCTGGTAATGCTTCTGCTGCCAAGGAACACAGAGAAAGGAGTGAACTTGACGAATGAAATCAGGACTTACCATCGTGGAAATGGCACAGCAGATTGAACGCCAATCCAAACTCAAGCAAGACTATTTGCTTGATACCCGTCGGCTTCAAGTAGAACCTTTTGGTTCTCAACTTTATCTCCACACCTTTGATGACCACGATGACCCACTGGTGGAGCCACTGGAGATCAACCAGATCGCCCATCGGCAGATCGGCACACATCTGAAGATTCCGGCTGCTTACTATGACCGTATGCTTTCCGATTATCCGGAACTGCTGGCGGAGAATGTGAATTCCTGGTTCCAGCGGGAACGACCCAGCGTATGGTCCGCACCCTGGATGGCACTGTACGGGCGTTTTTGAGCAACCGCTATCGCCGCATTGACAACCTGGACATTGCAGAAATCGTCCTTCCTGTCATTCAGCAAATGGAGGACGCCTATTTTGAAAGCTGCCAGATCACGGACAGCCGTATGTACATCAAGGTAGTCAACAAGCGGCTTGAAGCCGAAGTTGTACCCGGTGACATCGTGCAGTCCGGCGTTATCATCAGCAATAGTGAGGTTGGACTGGGTTCCGTCAACATCCAGCCTTTGGTCTATCGGCTGGTATGCAGTAACGGCATGGTTGTCAACGATGCCCAGACTCGCCGTACTCACATCGGACGGGTCAATGAGGCAGACGAAAACTTCCAACTGTTCTCACAGGAGACATTGGCCGCTGATGACCACGCATTTGCCATGAAGATCAAGGATACCGTGATGGCCGCCGTGGATGAAACACGGTTTACACGGGTAGTCGGCATGATGCGTGAAGCCACAACCGTCCAGATGAATACCACTGATATTCCCAGTGTTGTCCGTCTGGCAAGCAAGGATTTCAATATCACCGAGGAAGAAAGCACCGGCGTTCTGCAGCGTCTGATTGAAGGCAAGGATCTGACCCTCTATGGGCTATCCAATGCCGTAACACGCTTTAGTCAGGATGTGGACAGCTATGACCGCGCCACTGCCCTGGAGGGGATCGGATACAATATCCTGTCCATGCCCCGGCAGCAGTGGAACCGTATCAATCAGATGGCCGCCTGACCATCTGCAACCATCACATTTTTAAGGAGGAACCACTATGTATAATCAGAACAGCGATTTGATGAAACAGGAAAAATTCATGCTCCCCACTATGATCGAAAGCGATTTCAGCGCCGAGGAACTGGCCGAGGACGCCGATGGTCTGCAGATGAGCTTTCCGCGTGTCAAGATTCCCGCCGGCGGCACACTCCAGTTCGAGATGCCGTCCGATGATCCGGACAATCCTGACTATGAAAAGACTCTGGTAGGCGTCATTCTGCATAGCCACGCCACCTGCGCCTACTGGCCGGCCGGCAGCGAGTACGATGACGATACCACGCCGCTTTGTTCTTCTGCGGATGGCAAGATCGGCATCGGTACACCCGGCGGTGCCTGCGCCACCTGCGCAATGAACCGCTTTGGTTCTGCACCTGATGGCAGCAAGGGAAAAGCCTGCAAAAATATGCGTATACTCTACCTGCTCCGCAGTGGAGAGTACATGCCTCTGCAGATAAATCTGCCCCCCACCAGCATCAAACCTTTCAAAGACTTTTTGAATCGAGCTTTTATGTTCCGCTGCCGCGCCACCTGCGGAAGCATCGTGCAGATTGGTCTCAAGCGTGAGAACAACGGCACCAATGACTACAGTGTTGCTACCTTCAAACTGCTGCAGGATTTCCAGGGCGAGGAACTGGCTCAGATCCGGGCTTACGCCAACAGTTTTAAGGAGCAGATCAAACTCCTGCTCCAACAGCGTACCGAAATCACTGAGGAGCAGCGCGACACCGGCTGCGATTATGTAATCGAGCCTGGCGCCATGACCAACGAGCCGGCAGACGGTCACTATACTGTCAGCCAGATCAATGGTGACTGCGAGCAGCTGCCCGCATAAGTATCTTGATGTGACCTGCGCCACATGACACATGAACAAAGGGATGCCTTCGGTTGAACACACCGGAGGTATCCCCCTTTTTTTATTTAAGGAGGAAAATACAATGTTATGTGAAGTACCATTAACCAAAGAACAACAGGCATTTGCCACCGCCCATCATAGCCTGGTCTATAAGTTTCTGAACGAAAACCGGTTGCCAGAAGATGAATTTTACGATGTAGTCATTTTCGGCTATCTGAAAGCCGTTCGGGATTACTTTTCTGATCTCACCGCACAACAGTTCACTTTTTCCACCATCGCTAATCGGAGAATGAAATTCTGCTTATTCGATTACTTCCGTACCCAGGAGCGCCGCAAGCGCAATATGGAGGTTCTCAGTATTCATGTCGGATTATATCCTGATGGTGCACCTTTAGAAGATACCATTCCTGCCCATGACCCAATCATGCAGCAGTTGGAAATGGATCTTCTGCTCCACGAACTGGCCGGCAGAGTATCCAAGCAGCAAATGGATATTGTGCATCTGAAACAGGGCGGCTATGGTATCCGTGAGATTGCCCGCACCCAGAAGGTTCCTATGCGGCGCATTAAAGAGCTTCTGGCCGAAGTCCATGATGTGCTGTTGGACATTTGCTATGGGTAAACCCATTACAGATACGAAATACCCTTACATCCACATTTTCAAAAAGATTGGAGGTCAAACCGAATGAAGAAAGAAAAGAAACAGATCGTTTTGAATGGTTCTCTGCTACGTCCACTGTCTGTTGGGCGGGGTGCGCTTCTGCACGCCGGAGGAAACATCTACCACACTTCGCGTGTGGTGGCGATTCTGGAGGAGTCGGAGGATTGCGTCCGTTTTGAAACGCAGAACTCCCACTACCATCTGTCCATGTCCCCTTTTCCGCTGGCGGCTGTCAGTCCGCTCCCTGTGAGATTGGCCGCATGTGCGTGAAGGGACTGTAAATGGATTGGAACAGCCGGCTCCCGCTGACTATTCCACAAGTTCTGGCCGTGGCGGATACCATTCCGTCACGGCTCTTTTTATGGAGGAACAAAATGAACGAAGAAATCATGAATGAAATTCAACCAGTCCGCCCCAAAGACCAGTTTACCTTTTCCTGCCGTCAATGCGGGGCGTGCTGCCGCAATATCGAAGGCTGTGTAATGGTGGAGAGTCTGGACGCTACCGCCTGGCTCGCTATCTCCGAACAAAAGGTGAGCCCATTGAAGGAATAGAGGATTTCCTGTTCCGCTACTGCGAACCGGAACCACTGACCGAAGAAGGCTTCCCTATCTATATGCTCAAGACAAAAGCCCCAAACGGCCCCTGTATCTTCCTTATGGATGGGCGCTGTTCCGTCTACCCTGCCCGTACCCGTACCTGCCGTATCTATCCTCTTACCGTAGGTCCAGGGGAGCGTGGCCGTGATTTTGAATACTGCCTGTGTCTGGACCGGCACCGGAGCCACTTTACCGGCAGCCGGGTATCCGTCAAGGACTGGTTGTATCAGAATTTTAAGAGGGAAGACAAAGAATATGTAAAGCGGGAATATGAGATCGCCACCGAACTGGGCAAACTGATGCGCGCCATTGACCCTGACATGCGGCAGGGCATTGTATTCAAGGTGATCTACTACCGCTATTACAATTTTGATTTAGACCAGCCTTTTCAGCCTCAGTATGAGCAGAATAACCGGCACCTGTTAGCAGACCTGCACCGGATTGCCAGGGAACAGTAAAAGGCAAATGGCTTTTAGAAAGGGGGCCTCATTTTATGAATTTACACGAAACAGCAATGGGGCAAAGATTTTTTAATGTTCAGCTCCCTGCACTGATCAACACACTCAAAGATATTGCGGCGGCGCTTTCCCGCCCTGCACCATCTGCTATATCCTTTCCGGCAGACCCACGCTTTCTCACTTCGCTCTATTATGGCGAATATGAAGCAGATGTGTTCAAGCTTGATAAACGCCTCACACCTTTTAATCAGGCAGTACAACAGAAAGAAAAAGCTCTGCTCCCGCTGCTCTCCAACGAGGCATCCATCGCTTTTGAACAGTATCAGACTGCGGTACAATGCCGCAATTCTGCTGTATTGGAGCAGGCATACGCCTCTGGTTACCGTACCGCTGTGCAGATGTTTGCGGCAGGCTTAGGCCCACAGCCGCCAATACCGGAACATGAGGAGGATAGCAATGGATGAGAACAGACTGCCCGAACTGCCCCAGGAAGCTTTTCGGCCAATGATCGCACAATCAGTCCAACTGGAACAGTTTTTGGGGGAAGAACTGATTTTTTGCTTTCGGGATCTTGATGGCGTCCATACCTTTACTACCTGCTATGGCGATATCTACAAAACAGTCAACGCACTGCGGGATTATGTCCGGCTTCTGGAATCGGTGTGCGATCAGTGGGAGCTGACTGGATTCCATCGTGCTACCTATGAGTACCATGCAGAAAAGCTACGTAAAATTGCGGACAAGCTGCAAGCTGGTATCGGCTACGACTATGACAAAGCCGTGGAACGATGCAAAAGAAAACGAGCCCAAAAGTCCCACAGCAGCGATGTCGGGGAAGATGCCCTTCTGCTGACGGTACGGGCTGCCGACAAGTCCACTGACAATGAAAAGGAGGCTGCGCCTTATGAGGAAGATACCCCTTGGGAACCTGAACTCGAATAACCCTATAAAAACATCTGTTAAAAAGTATCATGCAAACGTTGCCCGGCAATCTTCCAGAGAACGGAACCGATTGCTGGCCTGCAAGAGCTTTGCGTTTACCCACGCCAATGTGCATGAGCACTGCCGCCACTTCCGGCGCGGATAACCGCCCGGAAGTTACCCACGGAGGATGCCTATGGAACGAGATGAACTACGCACCACTTTAGTGAACCATCTGGAAACCCTGCGGCGCAATCTGCAGGTCGTATCCATGGAGGTGCTGAAAACCAAGTACAAAAAACCATTTGATGCCTTGCGGCAAGACATCTGTAAAGCCGCTACCGCCTATACCCGCTTTCTGGTATTTGACGGTATGCGGATCAAACACAAATACTTTGATGAGGCCGTACCCTATATAGATGCAGCTGTGAAGCAAACCAAGCGGCTCAAACAGATCTCAGATGCTGCCTTTCAGCGCCAGGATATTGACGAGATCGAATCCCTCGCCCTTGCCCTGCGCAAAGAGATAGAAGCAGCTCTGCAGCCCTTCTATATGGGACATATGTGCCTTTATGTGACGCCGGAATGCTTTGACGACCCGCCCAAGACGCCGGAAGTCTACAACGATGCAACCGCCTGCGTCTGGCGGGATGGTACATGGCAGCTTCTGGAGGATACCAGCAACGGGTTCCTACTCTTTGTTCAATCCAAATCCAAGGAGGAAGCTGCCGCATGAAAAATACATCTCAGCAATATCTAAACAGCGAAGCACACGGTTATCTCATGGAGGCCAAAGCCTGCAAGCTTTTGCTCAAAGACTTGGAGCGCATCCGCGCCAAGCTCAAGCGGCACATCGAAAAGGAAGCCGCAGACCGCGAGGCAGAATTTGAAGCAGCTATGCAATACCATAGCGAAAGCGACATCCAGGAAGCCTACGGCTGGGAATTCATCAGCGAACAGCAATATGAGCGCTATCTGGAATTGTTTCGTCAGGGACGCAAAGCACTTGACGAACACAGCCCCACTGTTACAGAACTGGCTCTCTCCATCCTGAACCGCATCTTTCTGGATATTGATAGGGACTGCCGCCAATGCGAGTTTGAAGCCCTGTCACCGGAAGAACAGCTTGCCGAGTTGAAGCGTGCTGAAGAATCCAGACAGGCATGGAAGCAGTATATCGCCAGTCTGAAAGAAATGGTCGGCTCTATGACTGGAAAGACCAATGACCACACTGCGTCAAAAAATGCAGCAACTATACACAAGGAGGATGCAAAATGAAAATTCGCGAAGATCGTTCTCATATGAATATTGATACCAGATGGTTTGAAAAAGGCTATGCCAAAGAAGATGTCCACTCCCTGCGCCTGCAGTCCCTATGCACCGAAGCAGAGGCCGCAGCCAACAAACAGTTTTATGACAGTCACACCTGCGAAGAATGGGAACAATATATCCGTCAGGCAAGTTTGGAGAGCAGCGCAGCAATGAAACCCGTCATGGAAGCCATCGCACAGGACTTTGTCTGCTACCAGTATGACGAAAATATCCCTGTGTCCTATGGCAGCGACCGATGGGATCTGTACTTCTGGTGTAATCCCTTTAGCGGCGCCGCAGACGCATCCGAACGGGATTTCTCGTACTTCACACTGACCTTTAACGAGCGTCAAACGCTGGAGAAACGGAAAAAAGTCTGTCAACAGGTACTGGATCTCCTATGCTCACGCTTTCAGGAGCATCCCAATCTCAATGTAGCCGTACAGTATTCCATATGGTTTGACCATCCAAAGATCCACGATGCGGTGGAGCGCGCAAAGCCCCGTCTGCATGGCCTGCGCTGTATTCAGGACCAAAAGGAAGGAAAGCTGCTCCTGCAGGACGGTGCCCTGCTCTTCAAGCCAAAATACGCAAAGAAATATACCCGCACGCTGAGCCAGAGCCAGATTTTGTCCCTTAGTTGGGAACTGGGCGTAGAGGATGGAGAGCCTGATACTGATACTGATGCTGCACCTGTTACCTTGCCTTACAAGAAATTTGGTGCCACGCACCCCATCCAGCTGCAGGTGACTTCCTACCTGAATGGAAACCTTGCCATACAAATGGTGACATGGGAAAGCGGTGACCCGGAACCCTGGGCGACTCTCACCGTCAACCTGCCCGGTCAGCGGCAAAAAGACCATGCCTTTATCGACACCAATGCCGATTCGGAATTTCCCACCTGGCTCATCCGACATGGTCTGGCTATCCCCACCGGCCGCACCATGCAGAGCGGGTTCTGCACCTATCCCGAATATCGTTTTCGTGCCAACCGGCTGCAGGAACTGGATCCGGAAGGGTATGCAGGCTACCTGAAAAACTTTGAAAGGCGGTGCAGTGCATGAAATATAAGGCAGTTTATGATGTACTGAATGAAAGGCGGCAGACAACCCCCGGTTTCTGTTACCATGACCGCAGCGGCTGGCGTGCTTACCCCCAGACCTATATGACCATGCAGCGCCCTTTATGGATTATCGCTGAAGATGCTGCCACGGGCAGGCGTCTGTGGATCACCCAGGAGGGCACCCGATTTAGCATTTCCATTCGAAGGATGATGAACAGCGGAATAACTATGGCCCTACCTATCGCATTACTTGTGAAAACAGGACAAAGCTGGCTCAGGTTCTGCGCTATCAGTTCGAGTCAAAGATTTTGGCTGTGTAGCTGACGATGACCAGAGAGGAACTGCATTCCTCTCCCTGCTCCGGTTTCCTTGTTCGGAACACACACTAAGAAGCACCGGCAATCTGCATTTTTGCAGGCGTCCGGTGCTTCTTTGGAGGAAAACGCTTATGAATACTCTCGCATTTACGCTGGGCGAACACCGAGCCCAGCTGACTTTGAAAATCAGTACATATCCCAACGGCAATCTCGCCATCAAACTTTATGAAAAGGATCACGGCATCCTGATTTTTTGGGAAACCCTTACCACCAACTTAACCGGATTCCGCCCCGACCACTGCGCTTTCATCAATATAAAAGCCGCAGACGGACTTTTTCCGGTCTGGCTATCAGACAATCACCTTGCGGAACCTACCGGACAAATTCTTGAATCGAATGGCCGTCTTTACCCTGAATACCTGTTTTATGGCAAAGAATTGGACGCCCTGGACCATGAGGGGCACACCCTCTACATCCGGCATCAGAAAGGCGAGCTGGGGCGCCGCTTTGAGCGGCTATATCTTGCCCTGCGCCGGCTGGCACGAGAAATCAATGGGTTCAGCTACACTGATTACAGCGGCTGGCGGTGTCCAGATGGGGTTTCCGCCACCCTGCCCCTCTGGATCGAGGCGTCTGACCCTTCTCATGGCCGCAAATTCATCTTCACACAGAAAGGACCCGCACTCCAGACTACCATCCGCTATGCCGATGGTACGAAAAAGCAGCGCATCTACCGGCGTAAAGAGGACATGGCTGCCGAACTGATGACCATGTTTCAGGAGGAATTGCGTGTCTACCCTCCTGGTCTGAAGACCGGAGGAATCGGTACGAATATTAAAGGTAGTAAAATAGGAGGACATCATCATGAAGATCCGTATCTATCCCCAATCCCTGTTGGAAACCGTATGGCAGCAGGACAAACTGCTGTTTACCCCAGAGGCAGCGCAACCACCCTTGTGTCTTCGGTGTGGTCAGCCGCTGGACCGCAGGCTGGTCATCAACGCCCTGAGCCGCTATGCAGATGTCCATATCTGCGAGGCGTGCGGTATGGATGAAGCCCTGCGTGATGCCAACCGTTGCCCACTCCCCCTAACAGAATGGGCAGCTGTCAAAAACGGTTTGAGCCAGCAGCGGACCGATTTTGAAGATCCGCTGCTGACTACTTCCTGCACCTTTGAATATCTGTTTCAGCAAGGCTCCCGTCCTGCCAGCGAGATAGCCTATTCCCGTTCTGATTATGATGGATGGAAATGGTGGACCACCTGGCATCAGTGCCAAAAGGATACGCCTGTTCTGGAAGTTGCCCGTGAAATTGATGCTTTTCAGAATGCGCTGTTCCAACTGCCGGAGTTTCGGAATTTGGACACGCTGACACGGTTCTGTCGAGGGTACGCCCAGCCCACCAGCGAGCCCACCGAATTCAATCTGTATTCGGAAACTGCCCACTTTTATATCTGGCTGCGGCTAGTCACCCGGCATCGAGATTATAATGCCTATGTGCATTACTATCTGAAAGGTTAAAAGTTTGCAACGCACTGGATACAGTATGCCTATCAGCTCTGTATCCAGTGCGTTTTTCTCTATGAAATAGTTATTTATTTTGCTATGTACTTATAAAAGCTTGTTGCAAAAGTCAACCCGCTATATAATTATGAAGAAATATATTTTTCAAAATCTGTCCGTTGTAATATTTCGCAGACATTTGCCTGTTATAATATCCGCAAAAGCAAAGGAAGTTGAGGATTTTTTGAGATTTATCATATATCATATAAAGAACGGAGGTGCATGATTTTGAATCCTAAATTACTGATCGTTGATGATGAACGCGGTATTGTTGATATGATACAGAGTTATTTTCAAACACAATATGATATTCTGACTGCTTATAGCGGACAAGAAGCGCTCAAAAAAGTAGCCTGCAAACCAGATTTAATTTTATTGGACATCAATATGCCGGGAATGGATGGTCTGACTGTATGCCAGCAGATACGGGAACACATTGCCTGTCCCATTCTTTTTTTGACTGCTCGTATTGAATCCAGCGATAAGATCATTGGATTTCAGGCCGGGGCGGATGATTATATCGTCAAGCCCTTTGATTTGGATGAATTGGGGGCGCGTATTGCCGCACATCTGCGCCGGGAGCAGCGACGCCAAAATAATTCGGCAGTGCGCTTCTTTGGTGAATTGATACTGGATTATTCCGCCCGAACAGTTACAATCAATAATCTGAACATCCCGCTATCTAAGAGGGAGTTTGAGATTGTAGAACTTTTATCCCTCAATGCAGGACAGGTTTTTGACCGCGAGCGAATTTATGAGCTTGTGTGGGGCTTGGATGGGGACGGAAACAGCGATACAATTATGGAGCACATTCGGAAAATACGCGCTAAATTTGCAGCACATACATTGCACAATTACATTGAAACGGTTTGGGGGTGTGGTTATCGGTGGAACGCCTAAAAAATATGGGACTAAAGAAATCTTTCCTGCTATTATCCCTCTCCTGTTTGGCAGCGGCATTTCTCCTGCTTGGGGCAGTTATCTTCCTTTGCCGAGGCATTGAAAACCATTATCCTTTAGGCGGTGTAGAAATCTTGTCGGATGGCTCTGTTGTACCTCTGCCGTCTCCTACGGTGTCACAACAGCGTATTTTAGCTACCCTAAACATTGTGCAGACGGTTTCCTGTATTCTTTTTCCAGTAGGCGGATTGATTGTTTCAGTCTTTCTTTTTTATTATCTCAAATTGAAACAGCCTATTTCCTGCCTGCAAAATGGCATTATGCGGATTCAGAATAATGATCTGGATTTTTCGCTGCCGATTTTGTCTAACGATGAAATGGGACAACTATGTGCTGCCTTTGAAGAAATGCGGAGTGAACTTCTGAAATCGAATCGGCTGTTGTGGCAACAGGCCGAGGAACGCAAACGGCTCAATGCCGCATTTTCCCATGATCTGCGTAACCCGATTACGGTATTAAAAGGAAGTGTAAAACTTTTGCGGCAAGGTATTCAGGACGAACAGACCATAGACCGGCTGGAAAGTTACACTTTACGGATCGAGCAGTATGTAGAAGCTATGAGCAGTGTTCAAAAGTTGGAACAACTCTCTGTTAAGCCAAAAGAAATCAGACTATCCGTTTTGCAGAGTGAATTGCAGGAAACAGCACGACTGTTAGCGCTATCCAAAAAAGTTTCTGTTTTAGTACCATCAGGCGGAACAGTTTGTATAGATCACGGGCTATTTCTTACCGTAGCGGAAAATCTGATTGGAAATGCGGCGCGATTTGCAGAAAAAGCAATCTCTATTCAAATAACGCTGCAAAATGATTCTATGACCTTGAATATAGAAGATGATGGTGCTGGTTATCCGCTGTCTCTCATGCAGAATGGGCCAAACCCCTTTGAAACGACAAGTAGTAATTCCTCACATTTCGGAATGGGGCTTTACAGCAGCAGAATTTTATGTGAAAAACATGGTGGCCGATTGATTTTGGAAAATCGGGCCAGGGGCGGTGCATCCGCAACGGCTATTTTTCATTTCGTGTAATCCTTGAGCGATTTTTGAGATTTATCATTTACACTCTCCTTATACCACAAATAAGGAGAGTGTTTTTTATGAATATTGAGGCAAAGAATTTATCAAAGATTTATGGTGACGGTGAAAACCGAGTAGTGGCTTTGGATCATGCAAATCTCGAAATTGTATCCAGCGATTTTATTTCCATTATGGGACCATCTGGAAGCGGAAAAAGCACCTTGCTTCATTTGCTTTCCGGCTTGGATAAGCCATCTTCCGGCTCGCTGACCTACGATGGTAAAGATATTTACAGTTACAGCGATAAGGAGTTGTCGGCATTTCGCCGGAAACGGATTGGATTTATTTTTCAGCAATTTAATCTGCTTCCGGTTCTGACGGCGAAAGAAAATATTATCATGCCTCTTTTGCTGGATAAACAAAAACCGGATGAAGCATACCTGAAACAGCTTACAGAACTGCTTGGCATTCAGGGCCGCTTGGAACATCTGCCCCATGAGTTATCCGGCGGCCAGCAGCAGCGTGTAGCTATCGCCCGCGCTTTGATTGCAAAGCCGGATGTAATTTTTGCTGATGAGCTACGGGAAATCTGGACAGCAAAAGCGGCGGCGAAGTCATGGAACTGCTTCAAAATGTATGGAAAAAGATGGGGAAAGCTCTCGTTGTCATTACCCATGACAGCCGTATTGCACGAATGGCAGACCGGCAGTTTCAGATTGTAGATGGTGTGCTTACGGAGGTGACAGCGAAATGAAATCTTATCGTACATTAGCATTGAAAGAACTACTGTCCCAAAAAGTCACTTCTATTCTTATTTTGATTGCCGTTGTGCTGTCTACTATGATGACAACCATTGTAGGACAATCCATTGGCGTACTTAGTGCAATGCGGGAACAGCAGGCCATCGCTATCGGAGGAAACCGATATGCCACTTTTTTGCAGATGAATGCAGATCAGCTTCACGCACTGGAACAGGATGAGCGTCTTTCCTATGTAGGGAAATCTATTTATATGGGAAGTTTAGAACTCTCCCCATCTCTTACCCTTGGTTTGATGGAATATTTGGATGACAATGCCGCTATCTATCCGTCCAGTACCAGTGTAGAAGGAGGTCGTCTGCCGGAAGCCCCGATGGAAATAGCGCTTTCGGAAGATATTCTGAAATATCTTGGCTTTGAGGGCAGTATTGGAGATAAGATTACACTTTCACTGCAAAAAAATCTTCGCCACAACATTGCGGACTGCTATTCCTATACAGCGGAATTTGTTCTTACAGGGATATTGAAAAATAACTACTTAGGATATACAAGCGGCACTGTTACGGGAGTTGTAGGGGAAGGAACTGCCGAACAACTTTTACCGGAATCTTATATTTATTACAATGTGGATATTCGGACTGCCGATAAAAAGAATTTTCAAGCAGTTGTCGATGACATCAATAAGGAATTGAACATCCATGAGCTTGATACCAGCTACAATATTGTATATTTGAACGCCTTGGGAATTTCCTATACTGCAAATTCCGAGGGTGCTAATGATAAGGGATTCTCTTTTATGACAGTCGCAGGGATATTAGTGGGTACTTTGATTTTGCTGGCTGCTGGTCTTGTGATTTACAACATTCTGAAAATATCTGTATCAAAACGGATAAAGGGATATGGAACACTTCGGGCTATTGGAGGCGAAAAAGGACAGCTTTATCAGATCATTGTAATTGAAGTAATCCTATTGTGCCTGATTGGGATTCCTATTGGTATGCTTCTTGCTTCTTGAGTGCCAGAGGAATTTTAGAGGCAGCTACCGGCTTGGTTTCCCCTGAATTGTTCTTGGTTCAGGATGCTTCTGAATTGAAAACTCTAATAGCAGAGAACAGTTCTTTGAATGGAACCTTACTGGTTTTAAGCGGAGCAATCACTTTGGCGTTTGCGCTGTTTGCAGCATTGCCAGCAGCCAGATCAGCCGCAAGGGTATCCCCCATTATGGCGATGTCTGGAACAAATCTGAAAATTCGCCGCAGAAAGCGTAAAACAAAGAAAATCCATAATTTTGAAGCATACTATGCCCGTCTGAACTTAAAGAGAAATAAAGGCCGTACTGCAATTACAATTTTGTCCCTTGTTATGAGTATCACGGTTTTTATAGCGCTGCAAGGGTTTTCCTCTCTCCTGAACGCTGCAAGCGCACTGCAAGATAACCATTTAGGAGATTATCAGATCACAAATGAAAGTGTTGGATTTACCACAGATGATCTGAACACTTTGCGGAAAAATGAAGCTGTGCAAAGTGTAGCCGCCATACAATTTTCGCTTTACGAACAAAATGAAAATGGGCTGCTCGATGAAATCAGTCTTGAATTTCAACTGAAACCCGGTGAAACTTTTCAGGTTGTCGGATTGAACGATGAATATTGGGATTATTTTATGGGGGATCAATTACCAGAAGAACAGCTTGGACAACTGAAATCAGGGAACGCCTGTATAGTAAGGAATCCTATTCCCATGAGCTACGGCGAAGATGTTCTTGAATTTACAAATATAGAGGCCGGAGAAAACATCTGTGTTGCGGGAATGGAGCTGAATGTTTTGAAAACCTTGGATGGCTATGACGGTTATCTTGGTATTGGAAATGGCGGTTTCACAAATGGTGTTCAGGTGATCGTTGATGATGCTATCTATGAACGCCTGACGGGAAAAGATACCTATTCAGAGTTTTTGCCTACGCTGAACGAGGGCGCAGACAGGGAAATTTTTGATACATTTATCGAGGCATTTTGTGATAGGACGCCGGGGACAACATTCTTGTCGTATGAAGAAAGCGACCAGCAACTGAAAGAGAGCTTTGCACAGATTCAAATGCTGGCATGGGGGCTGATCCTTTTCGTTGGCCTGATCGGTATTCTTAATATCATCAATACCGTTTACACAAATATTCACACCAGAGTAACAGAAATCGGTATGCAGCGGGCCATTGGAATGAGCTCCGGTAGCCTTTATAAAACTTTTCTTTGGGAAGGTGCATATTACGGAGTCATTGCCTCTGTGATCGGAAGCGTACTGGGATATGTTTGTACGATCTTCATTGAGGCGGCCACGAGCGACACTATCCAGCTTGTTGCAATCCCTGTCATGCCCATTCTTGAAGCAACCCTCTTGGCAGTAGGAGCTTGCTTGCTGGCAACAGCAATTCCACTACGGAAAATTTCAAAAATGAGTATTGTGGATTCGATTGAAACGGTTGAGTAGAATACTATTTTTTGAAATGCCCGAACTTTCTAATATTTCGTGGACATTTAGGTTTTAGAATGACCTTATCAGTGAAAGCAGGTGGATAAAGGAGCTTTTGTCTATTTGCTGTGCTGATTCTGGTACTGTTGGCGGCCACTGGCGCAGCAGTTTTCCGCATTTACCCCAAGCAAAGGAGGCGAACAATATGGGCAAAATTTTAATATTATCCGTCACTGACCACGAAGAACATATACTCAATAAAATTATGGAAACTATCGCAAACGAGCCGGAGCTTAACCATATTGCGCCTCCTCTCCCTTGCAACATTCTTTCTTTTACAAATCTGGAAATCCGGCTGAAGGAGCAGACAGTGTCCTGCAGCGGTCAACTTGTTACTCTGACTCACCATGAGTTTGCTGTCCTTACATATCTGGCTCGTCATCCTGGCTGGGTATTCTCAGCCAGCCAGATTTATGAGGCCGTATGGGATAGAGACGGTGAACGCTGCGGCACTGCCGTTGCCAGTATCATCAGTCAGATCCGGCGCAAGTTGACGCCGGATACACCAAAGGGTGGCTATATCCGCACTGTACTGGGCAGTGGATATAAATTTGAATCCGTGATATAGGAAATGCCGGACATAGGCTTATTGGCTCTGTCCGGCGCTTCTTTTTATATAAAATAAGGCTGCAAGTATTGCTTCCTGTGTTACTTGAAAAAAACATATATAAATTCGACAAACGGCAGTCTACTCTTCCCCAAATAGACTATTTACAGTTTTGAACCACAAGGCGGTGTAATATCCAATCCTTCAAGAAAGTGTATTCCCCAGTTACACATAGAATCTAATACCGGAATGATACTTTTTCCAAAGGCGGTAAGTGAATACAAGGTTTTAGGTGGTTTTTCTGGAATTACTTCTCTGTGAATCATGCCACATTCTTCTAAATCGCGAAGTTGTTGTGAAAGCATTTTAGGTGTGGCTTTTGGAATTAAGCGTTGTAATTCCATGTAGTGCAAAGGTTTTTCTATCAAATGCCAAAGAATGAGAGGTTTATATTTTCCTCCAATCAGAAAAAGTGTGGCTTCCACTGGACAACTAAATTGATCTTTTTGATAATTCATTTTTATAAATTCACTCCTTTTTGGGTACTTTCTTTGAGGGAAGTATCTACCTGAAAAGTGCAATCTTGTTATTCTACTGCACCATGTTAAAATTAGTACGACGATTGAATATGTCAACTAAATTATACAGCACCAAGAAAGGATTGACCATGATGAATTTTATTGAGATTGCAAAAAAACGGTATTCTGTACGCAATTACAGCAGCAAAAAGGTAGAAAAAGAGAAGCTTGATAAAATTCTGCAGGCTGCTCATGTTGCACCAACAGCAGCAAACTTACAGCCGGTTCACTTAATTGCAGTAGAAAGCAAAGAGGGACTGGAAAAAATCAGCAAAGGGGCAAATATTTATAATGCTCCTCTTGCAATTATTGTATGTGCAGATCATAACAAAGCATGGGTTCGCCCATTTGACCAAAAGCAAACCGGAGACATTGACGCAGCTATCCTAACAGACCATATGATGTTGGAGGCAACAGAATTAGGTTTAGGTACCGTATGGGTATGTTACTTTCAGCCTGATGTTATCCGGAAAGAATTTGATTTGCCCGATAATTTAGAGCCAATCAATATTTTAGTAATCGGTTATGGAAATGAAGAAGCTGCAGATACAGAAAGACATGACCATCTGAGGATTCCACTCACCGACTTAGTTTCGTATGAAAAACTGTAACTGAGTATAAGATGATTTCCGAAATGCTTCCGAACTTCTTCAACTCATTGCTTCCAAAAGTGGTTGATGTTATAATTGCGGGGAAACAACTGAATAAAAGTGTCTTCGGGGCAGGGTGAAATTCCCGATTGGCGGTAAAGTCCGCGAGCGTAAAACGCACGATTTGGTGTAATTCCAAAACCAACAGTATAGTCTGGATGAAAGAAGATATGGTTAGATTTCCGCAGATTTTGAGAGGCTTACTTTCTTTTCTGTGGCCTAATTATAATGTTAACACCTGAAAGACCTTTTCTTTTGGGTGTTAATTTTTTGTCACGGAGGAAAGCAATTATGAACAGTAAAACAAAAAGAATCACCGCTATTGGGATGCTATGTGCAATCACTTATGTCACCATGGTTGTTGGCAGGATTCCGATTATTCTATTCTTAAAGTATGACCCATCAGATGTTATTGTAACTTTGGGCGGCTTTATTTGGGGACCGATGACTTCCTGTATCGTATCTGTCATTGTGGCAACCCTTGAAATGATTACAGTAAGCGATACCGGAATATTAGGTTGTATCATGAATATCGTACAAACACTATCTTTTGCGTGTACGGCGTCTATCATTTACAAAAAAAGCACACTCTATCTGGTGCACTGATTGGCCTGGCATCGGGGTGGCTAATAACGGTTATTGTTATGCTGCTGTGGAACTATTTGGTAACACCACTTTATATGGGGTATCCAAGAGAAGCGGTTGTGGAATTGTTACTCCCTGCCTTTCTTCCATTTAACTTGTTGAAAGGCGGGTTAAATGCATCCATTACCTTTTTACTGTATAAGCCCATAGTTACCGCTTTAAGAAAAAGTGGATATATTTCTACTTTGGAAAAAGACACAAGGCAGCAACATACTGGTCTACTTATACTGGCAAATTTCATCATTGTGACTTGTGTTTTGATCATCCTATCAATGAATGGAATTATATGAGGATCGAAATGAAAGAAAATACGAATGCGCCTATTTACACACTAACGGGAATCGTTATACACGGCCGGGGTATTGGAAAGCATGTGGGGACACCTACCGCAAACATGGAAATAGCAAAAAATACATTTTTGCCAAAGACAGGGGTATATGTGGCAGATATTCTTTTAAGTGACAAGAGATATTATGGTGTTACTCATATTGGGGCACGCCCTACACTTGATAATGATGATTCTGTTTCAATCGAAACACATATTTTTGATTTTGATAAGGACATATACGGGAGTACGATAACTGTCAACCTATATAAGAAATTGAGAGAAGTTAGAAAATTTAACGAATTATCCTTGCTGCTTGCACAAATTGCAAACGACCGGACAATGGCACTAAAATTTTGGGGATTGAAGCAAGCAAGTCACACCTTACACATTGATGTTAACCGGCATTGTGTAATATTAGAACAGAAGGAAGTTTATTTATCAACAAACGAATTTGAAGTTCTTTATCTGCTGCAACAATCTCCTCAAACCACATTCACAAAAGAGCAGATTTATGAAAAGATTTGGCATGAGCTACAAATAACCATTTGCACGCAGTAGAAAATACAATTTTCCAAATACGCAAAAGGCTAAAACCATATTGCAAGGGGCGCGAGTATATAAAAACTGTAATTGGCTATGGTTATAAGTTTAATTCTGGGTAAGGTGATATTTAAGCATTAGAACAAATAGCCCCACTCCCAGAGTTTTGAAGTCTCTATATTCAGCAACCTTTTACAAATAGAAAAGTCTCTGGCACTATCCCCCATCTCATTTAAGATTTGCCAAAAACAGAACCACTGCTTATGCGCATAAGGAGAAGAAAGGATGTGAACAATATGGGCAAATTTTTAATATTATCCGTTGCAGACCACGAAGAACACATACTCAATAAAATTATAGAAACTATTGCAAACGAACCAGAGCTTGACCATATTGCTCTCCCACCCTCTAACACCAGCCTCTCCTTTCCAAACCTTGAAATTCGGCTAAAGGAGCAAACTGTATCCTGCAACGGTCAACTTGTTACTCTGACTTACCATGAATTTGCAGTTCTTGCATATCTGGCTCGCCATCCTGGTGGGTATTTTCTGCCTATCAAATCTATGAAGCTATATGGTGCAAAGACGGTGAAAACTGCGGCACTGCCGTTGCCAGTGTCATCGGTCAGATCCGGCGTAAATTGACGCCGGATACGCCAAAGGGTGGCTATATCCGCACTATACTGGGCAGTGGATATAAATTTAGCAGTTCTCCCTTTTAAGTCAGTAAGAAAGGCTCCGAGGCCGTAATGATCTCGGAGCCTTTCTCATTGACTTAAATCTTAAACAATTTGATCGCCTTCAACAAAATAATGCTCAATTCCTGGTACAGATCCTCATCCAGCACGCCGTCAATAATAGCATACTTGAGCAGCAATGGTCGATACATCTGTAAGATCGCCGTAATGGCATCCTCGTTTCCGTCCTTGGCACTGAGGAGCAGACACTCAAAATTCATCTCTTGTCACCTCCTTCAATGCTCTTTCTGATTTTCTGGATCGTCCTGTAGTAAAGTGCAGCCACCCCTTTGTAGGACAGCCCAAACTTTGCTCCCAGAGTCTCGAAATCTTCTTCCTCCAGCGTTCGAGCCAGAAATATCTGGCGTTCCCGTTCATTGAGTTTCTGCAACGCCTCCAGAAGCGCTCCATTCTCAATGACATCCATAAGCGGTAATCTGTCCAAGACCACTTCCTCTGAGCTGGGTTCAGACTCATAGACCACTTCCACAGTACTCTCTATACTGCTGCGCTTATAAAACTGGATCAAATAATCTTTTCTGCGGCGCTTGACCGCCGAAACTAAATATGCTGTAAACCTGAATTGCAGGTCATCTTCTGCCTGCCCATTGTTCCGTTGCCACATGGCTTTACCTCCAAAAGTCTCAAGAATTCCGATGGATTTCCTGAGCTTCTGGCGGTGACCTGCACCGGACAAAACCTGGCTGTGATAGAGAAAAACAGCCAGCTTTGTACCAATGGACAAAACCAGCTGTTCCTTGAATTGCTGCATCGAGCAGTTCAATAGATACCGTCCGAGCAGGCGGAGGTTTTTCCTTATGTGGAGAGAACTCCCTTGTCCTGCCTCGACGATGCACCCCTATTGAGAGCCGTTCATGAAAAGCCGTGTGTCCTGGAGTTATGAAAGCAATGAACTGCTCGATGTCGTGGAATCCTTTCTCCATAACATCGTTACTCCCTGTCCGCAGTTATGCGGACGGCACACAGGCGGCCTGCATCATCCCCTTTCTTTCGCGATATGGCAGCGCAACGCTGCCGCCCTGCTAATAATTATTAAATTGTGAAATAATACTTTTTTCAAATGCTATTCCAGCTATTCTATTAAATTAAAACAAAAGGCGGCCTCCATCCTTATTGCCAGGATAAAGACCGCCCTCTTCTTCCGATTTTCATTGGGTACTGTACTGATCTCATACCCCCACCTCCACTTATCGAGTTTTCATTGGTTTTGGGATCACTGCCATAATCATAGTGTAACTGACAGTTTTCGGAAACTCTTGGAGTAGCATTGGAATCGCTTTCGAGCAAAAAGAAAATCATTCGACATTATATGACAAAACAAGCTCTAAAACGGACACACTACTTTGCAATCTTTCTTAGTGTTCCGCTTTAGAGCTCTTCCTTTATTTTTTCCATAAAGTTGTATCTTCCATCGCTACCTGTGCTGTATCTGGATGGATATAAATGATTTGGAGTCCTTTCTTCTTGGCGTAGTTGACCGCCTGCTGGGTTCCAGACCGCATATTGTGTGCATTATCATAGACAGCTATCATATATCCGGCCTGCTCCACCATATAGTAATTGCGTTTCTTATAGCTTTCACTTGATGGCGTTTCACACAGTATTAAGACCTTTTCAGCATATCTGCGAATAAAATCCATCCTCTTTCGGTGCCAGTCATCCCAGTCTGAATCGTAACCCTCAAAAGGGAGCGCCAAGCACAATTCCACATCTTGATATGTTTGCTGTTCTTTCATGCGCAGCAGTATCTCCGCTGCCCACATATCAGCGCCCATTGCTCCTCCAACCCAAAAGCATCGTACTCCCTGGTTATAAAGTCGTATGAGTTGCTCCTGCAGACACTTTTTAATCCGTTGGCAGCGTTTATCCTTTTCATTATATTTGAACTTAAATCTGGTCGGCCTGTGGCCTGTAATCACACACGAAAAACTGTTCATATGGTTCTCCTTTCCCGTCATACTCCTCTGCATATTATACTTGCCATAGACGAGATAAATCAACCATGACCGCTTAATAATCCATGTCATAGCGGATAAAATGTAACTATAGCATGGAGGTGACGCATGGAAAATCTATTGAAAGATATGGGTAAACGGATCTTCGACCGGAGGAAACAACTGAATATGACCCAGGAAACTCTGGCAGAGTTGGCTCATGTCACACCACAGACCATCTCCACCGCAGAACTGGGTCAAAAGGCTATGAGACCTGAAACGATCCTTAAAGTCTGTGATGCACTCAACATCAGCACCGAGTATTTGTTGCGAGGCGTCATCACAGAAACAGATTCCTCCCTTCTTATGGAGAAGATTTCCACACTAACACCCAAACAATACAGGCATTTTGAAGATATTTTAGACAGTTTTATCGCGGCCATACAGGAAGAGGCATAGGAGCATCACTGGCTCCCATGCCTCTTTTGATTATCCCCGGCTGCGGAACGCAGATAAAGTACTGGCAATCAGGCTGCGTGTCCTATCGTCCATTTCCGGATCATCGTCCACTTCCTGTGCAGTCGAAAGCATCACAGGCGCTGCAGGCTTCTCCACCAATCTGGCTGTAGGAATCTGCTCTTCTGCTTTTTCCTGTCCCATACCTTCCTGCCGCAAAATCTCTTTGACGATAGCCACCACCGCTTCTTTGCTGATGATTGAAGCATTTAGCGGCTGCGGCTCTTGCCCAAAGTGCTCATTATAGTAGACCACTGCATTTGCCACATACTGTGCTTTTGTACGTGGACTCTGCAGCTCCAGTAATCCAATGGCAGTCTCGTGTATGGGATCTCCCTCATTGAATCGCAGCGTAAACCGCCCTCGTTCTTTTTTCTCGCCCATACCATCACCTGCCTGCTGTTTCAATCCGGTACAGATACTCATAGCCATCCGCATTTGCATTGATTTTCGGTACGAAGAATGGTGTTCCCACCTTGCCCGAAGTTTCGATCTGTCGCTTCAAAAGAATGGCGCCACCGCCTACAAATACTACCTTGCAGTATTGCAAATCCAACATCCTCTCTCGCAGCGTGCTGAACAGATCATTGATAAATTCCTGTGCCATCTGCTCTGTCAGCCGTATAGCTGCGTCTGGATATTGGGTCTTCTTCCCCATCAGGATAGCGTCCACATCTCCTTCATCCAACAGCAGGTCCAGCTCCGAATTCACCTTGGAACGCACCTTATTGTACAACAGGATCACACCATTTTCTAACGAATCGCAGGAGGTAAGGTCAATCTCTCCGTTTTTCATCAGCAGATAGTCGCAGTAAACCCGCCAATATCCAAGATTACCGCTTTGGGCTCCTCCACAAGCGTGTGAAGCATGGTGGCCGCTGCTGCGTAAGCCTGGGGAAAGCAGGCCACATCTTCAATATAGATGGAGTACGGCTTGCCCTGCACCTCAAATTCTACCATTCCCCGCTGCCCAAAGTATTGTGTAAACCGCTCCACCTGGGCGCCAAAGTGTGCCGGCGGCAACCCTACCGCCAGTTGGATACGCTGCACCTCTGAGGAATATGCCCCCCTCGCTTCAATCTCACCAGCCAAAGCAAATAGGGTCAGGATAAAGAAGCGATCATCCTCCGTTTTATCTTTCCGATAAGGAATCCGCTCAGTAGACAGCGTATAGTAGGTATTCTGATACCTCAGTACATTCTGTCCAAAGGGACGGGTGACACTCTGCTTCAGACCGGACACAAAGGGGTTGCAATGAACCGTTTTAATTTGTTTGTTGCCATGATCAACGCCAATAAGCATATGTAATGCCTCCTTTTTACTTTATACATATCCTTTACGCCTATATGACGCCTATTCTCAACAATCACACACTATTTTTATGAAAACAAAAAGCAGGAGACCCATCATAAGGGTTTCCCGCTTTGGACTGCTTCATAATATCGCAGCTAATATATATTTGATTGTTCTATTCTGCCATACCCTGCGGAACTTCAAATTTGTATCCGCTCCCCAAAACAGTACGGATATAACCCGCTTTCGGCATATCCGGAGTCAGTTTTCTGCGGATCTGACCAATGACGCTGGCAACGGCTGTTCCGCAGTTTTCACCATCCTCACCCCACACTTCTTCATAGATCTGCCCGGCAGAAAATACCCAGGATGGGTGGTTTGCTAAGTATACCAATGTCGCAAATTCCCGATGGGTCATAGAAATCAACTCGCCGTTTCGGTGTACAGTTCTCTCCTTCAGGCGAAGCTCCAATCCCGGAAAAACAAGAGTATTACAAGGGTGAGATGACACAATATGGTCAAATCCCGGCTCGGCTGCAATAATCTCCATAATTCTGCTAAGTATATATTCTTCATGGTCTGTTACCGACAATACAAAGATTTTTCCCATATGTCCCTCCCTTATTCATAATTAGAATGCTGATACCCTGCAACCAATATAAAGTTTACTTGTTTATTTCAGTAATAACGACTGTTCCGTTTTTATCCAGCAAAGGGGTAATCCCCGTATCATGGACAAGGTAGTTTACACCTGTTTCGGTGTCTACAACAATACTCAAGGAAGTTCCCTGTGTATAGATTGTTTCAAAGCGCTTTTCTTTGTTTGCCATAGTAATCCACTCCTTTGCATGGTGTAAGGTATCAGCATTTCTAATTTATTACTCTATGATAAAGGCCAAATGTTGCAGAAATCTCCTAACCTCTTTCTTTTTCGGCAAGAAAACAGGCGGAATTGCTTCATTTTTGTAGCAATTCAATTTTTATCTCATTTCCGGTCGAAGAATAACCCGTTTGAATAAGAACATTGTTGCACCAAAATAGGTCAGGTAGATTGCACAGAATAGCAGGATCGTCACCAGACCATAAAGAGGTACAAGTCCCTGCTGCAAGATTGCCTCTCCGAAAAAGAACTGTGCCCCTGTGATCAGTAAAACCGTCAGCAAAAGAGGGAATAGCAGTGGGATCAAAAAGACTGTGGACAGTTCCCTGCGGATCAGGGAAGCCTGCCTGTGGCTCGGTACACCCAAACGGTCAATGACTGCATAATTCTTCTGGTTTTTGTCTATGGCAGAAAGCTGCTCAAATGCAAGAACCGAGCAGGATAGAATGATGAAAATAATGCTTAAATACAATCCGCAGAACGAAATAGCTGTAAATCCCGTCAGCGAATTGGCAACGCCCCACGCCTTTACTGTAACACCCATCGTTACTTTTTCCGGAAGCTGTTGACCGGACTGCAATTCCGGCTGCCATTTCCCACTGTTCAGGAATTGCTTCAAGTCGCTTTTCAATTCCGGGTATCCGCCATCTTCCAGTTTCATCGCCAGACGGATTTTTTCTCCGACGAATTGTGAAGCTGCTTCATCCGGCAGAACAAGTACATATCCCTTCGTTCCGGCCATTTGATACTGCTCCATCGGCTCCGTCAGGATCGGCGTTTCCGCAGCAGACAAGGTCCGACCATTGAATGTGATCTCCGGCTGCTGCGCCAAGCCCTGTCGGATTCCGTCCATATAGTTCCATGTATCGCAACGAACCAAAAATTCGTTGTTGCTCATGGAAACAGGAGAAAGCCCCAGGATTTCACGCAAATGGTTATAGTCGGACAAGGACAAGGCTTCGATCGGTTTTTCAGGAACCGCATACAGATAATAACTCACAGAATCCTCGACTCCACAATGCTCCTCTGTAAAGGAAACGATGGAATCCATGTTGGATTTTTCCAAAGGTGCATCAATCGCCACGCCTGCATCATAGGGATAATAGGCTTTCATGTTGGCTTTGTAGCCTGCTCCCATGGTAAGCCCCACAAACATGGTTGCCAGAGATATGGTTAAAAGAATCGCCACCACAGCCATTGTCCGGCCAGCAGAATGGATGCGCCGCCCAATCTGCCCCAGGAAGAACAGATTTTCTTCTTTGTACTTATGGCGCAGATTTTGTTTTGCAAATCGGTGCAGCAAAAGCGGAATCTGGCGATGCAGCTCGTAAACCCCCACCAGAATGAGCAGGCAGCTCCGCCAAGGTACAAAAATGCTTCATTGGTTTGTGTCTGAAGCATCCGCCCAAGCAAAATCACGCCTGCAACCATTGCGGCTATTGAAAGCAATACTACCAGAAGACTACGACTGCATGATTTAAAACGGTATTCTTCATTCTTGCGGTTATCATACAGCAAATCGATTACTTTCTGATGCCGGATAATCTTTGCTGCTCGGAGCATCCCAAAACCATACATCAAGGCAAAAAACAAAAATGTTACTGCCCATGCCTGGAGAGAAAAGGAAACCTGATAGGTATGCGGCACCTCAAAGATATTTTTTACCACCTGATTCAGCAAACCGGAAAGCCCTGTGCCAACCAAAGAACCAAGCAGAAAGGCTCCTGTACCGATGATACTGTTTTCAGCAAGGAACAAATTCCGTACTGTCTTTGCTTCCATGCCAATCAGTTCGTAGGTTGCAAACTCCTTCCAGCATAAAGCGGATCGCATAACCGATCACAAACGAGGACAGAAAAGCAACCAGAGCTGACATAAGCAAAATTCCAGTAGTCAGCATCGACATATTTTCTGCCATAGCAAGAACATCTGATGAAAAGCCCAATGCCAAAAATGAGTACATCAATGCCGCAGTCAAGGTAAGCGTCACAAAGTAAATGATATAATCCCGCAGGCTTCTGCGGATATTTTGAATTGCTAACTTCCAGTACATATCTTCCTCCCATCACCTTACACTATCGGAGTTGCTGCGAATTGAACGCTGGAACAGCAGCCATGTACTGAGAAAATAGCAACTCAGCAGCAAAGCGAAAATCCCGACAATGATACCTATTTGCCGCATCAAGCTCCGCAGCCAATATAAGCTGAGATTTCAGCAGAAACACTTTGAAGAAAATAGCCAATCACAATCATTGCTAAAACGATTGCCGCTGTGATCGGCATTCCAAACCAAACACCAAGCTGTTTTAGAACCAAAGTATGCAGGTCCTTCTCTTCCACTCCCATTTTTCGCAGAACCGAAAATCTGTAGTTGTTTTTTTCTGCATCTAGGAGCTGCTGAAGAGCCAGCACGGTAAGACACATCACCATCAGCACAATTGCACCATAGATCAAGGACGCTTTTAGGATAAAGTTAAGGGCGATTATACGGTTCACTTCCGTAGTATGGACAGTTGTACTGTATCCTGCCAGATTGTCTTTATCAGGATCTTCTGGATAAGACGCCCAAGAAGCTGTTCCAGCATTTCTGCCGTTTTGAAGGGAAGCGGATATTGGGTCATCACAAATCGGTTGCTCTGTACCGGAAGCAAGACTTGCGCTATCTCGTCAGGTATGATATACACCACATCTGTATAAAGATTATAGATAGATTCCCCCACAGGCTCCTGAAACACGGCGTTCTCACTGAGTTTCAGGGTGCCTGCGTCAGTTTCCAGTAAGGTATGCTTAGCGATGTAGTTTTCAATATCCTTGTCCTCTGCCGCACGATGCCAGTGGGTAGCAAATTCATCCGTTTGTAAGGTAATAGGTTCATATCCCAACATTTTCCGAACAGCGTTATAATCCTTCAGTGCAATTGCCAAGGGAGGAAAATCGTACTTTACCCGCTGGTGAAAGTCGCTTTTTTGGGGAAGATATTCCGAAAAAGTCAAATCGTCCTTTATCGCTATGTTGTTTTGTTCTATAAACGCAGTAATTTCCCCATAGTCTGTATCCGGAAGATTTTCCACTTCATAAACATCGTTGTAGCGGCTTGAAATTTGAATATCATAGACTGCCCGACTATCCAAATAGCCCAGACTCCATCCTGTCAAAACTGGCGCAATGACAAACAAGCAGATAGAAAAAGTCAGGGTCAAACAAATTATCGTCATCGTTTTCGTATTGGTAGCCAGCTTAGAGGAAAGCTGTCCAAACAGAAATAAACTCGTATTGTGATATTTGCGGGACACTTTAGACTCCTTCCAGTATAGGAGCGCCGCATTCGATAAATAAATGACTGCGGAAATGATAAACAAAATATCCGCAACCCCAAACAGCAAATATTGATTCAGAGTTGGGGCGTCAAATCCAAGGAAGTAGGCTTTTTCCAGTTCTGCGATGGAAAAAATCGGGATAGCGGTCAATACAGCACCAGCCAGAAGCCCGCAAAGATATCGGGAAAATCCTATTTTTCTGTGTAAAACAGCACCTGCGATTGCCCAAAGCAGCGTCAGTGCAGGGAAAAGGACATTCCCCCAATACATGAGCTTTACAGGAAGCGGATGTCTGGGATCGAAGTAAAAATGATATTTTACAGCACCTACCTCCAGCATCCACAGCAGCATAATGCCATAGAAAATACAGATCATCGGCATCCATCTGCTTTTATGAAGCGGTTTTTCATTCTGACGGTTTGCCGTCATAAGTTCAATAATCCTGCTTTTGTTGAGAATTCTGACATTCCCGACTCCAACCAGAATCTGACAAACAACAAAGAAGCCCACGGTCAGCAGCACAGTATCTGGAAAAAAAGACCAAGAAAAAGCGTAGGGTTCCCCAAAAGAAGCAAGCAGCACAGCCGTAATGACCTGAGAAACGATCATCCCCAGAAGGATTCCCACCGACACAGAGAATATGAGCAGGAAAAAAGTCTCTCCAAAAAAGAGCAGTCCTATGGTTTTTTGCTCCATTCCCAAGGTTGCCTCAACTGCAAACTCCGATTGTTTTTTTCTCAGCATGAAACGATTGACATAGTGGATCAGGAACAAAAGAAGCAGACTAATCCCGCAAATTGCCAGTTTCATACCTCCAGCCAGCAGGGAAATATTATATTCCGCACCAATGGTCGGATGATAATGGGTGCTGCTGATAGATAAAAACGCATAGAACAGGGTGACACAGAGTGTCATGGTCACAATATAAATCAAATAGTCCTTCACAGACCGCTTTGCATTTTTGAAAATGAGTTTAGCGTACATCACTCATGCCCCCTCCCATCATGGTGAGGACATCCAGGATTTTTTCAAAGAAAGTCCTGCGGGAATCACCACCCTTACGGATTTCCGTAAAGATCGCCCCGTCCCTCATAAAGAGAATACGATTGGCATAGCTTGCGAGAAAGCGTCGTGTGTCACCATCAGGATTGTGGCTCCGAGATCTTCGTTGATACTCTGGATCGTAGAAAGCAGCATCTGGGACGAATGACTATCTAATGCGCCGGTAGGCTCGTCCGCCAAAATCAGCTTAGGCTGATTGATAATGGCTCTGGCACAGGCGCACCGCTGCTTCTGGCCGCCGGACACCTGATAGGGGTACTTATCCAGAATGTCCGTGATATTCAGCTTTCCGGCCATTTCCAGCACCCGTCCATCAATCTCGCCTGCGGGAACCTTGTTGATGGTCAGCGCCAGGGCGATGTTTTCCGAAATGGTCAGCGTGTCCAGCAGGTTAAAATCCTGAAACACAAATCCAAGATTTTCCCGGCGAAACCGGGCGATCTGTTTTTCATTGATTTCCGTCACATCGGTTCCATCCAGATAGATATGTCCCGCACTGACGGTATCAATGGTGGAAATACAGTTGAGCAGGGTAGTCTTGCCGGAACCGGATGCTCCCATGATTCCTACAAATTCTCCCTCCTGAACGGAAAAGCTGATGTCCTGAATTGCTTTTGTAACATTCCCGCCATTTCCGTAATATTTTTGGATATGATCCAGTTTCAAAATTTCTTTCATTGTTATCACCTCTGATCTCTATTGTAGAATAAGAACGGCTTCGTTTGTATCAAGTTTTCTTACAAAGTTCTAACAAAAATGTAAGAAGTGCAGAACGGTTCTCAGCTCTGCACTTCATGAATCAGACAGTTAATATGAAAAGAAAGTGAAATGGCTGTGCCATGTTCCGACGACTCCGCCATAATGCCAATACCCAGCTTTTCACAAAGCCGTTTGCATAGGTACAGACCAATGCCCGTGGACTGCTGAACCATACGACCATTCTGACCGGTAAATCCCTTTTCAAAGATACGGGGCAGATCGGACGCAGCAATCCCGATTCCATTATCCTCCACGACAAGAACCACCTGATCCTGCCGTTTATGAGTAGAAATGCGGAGAACCGGCTGTTCCATACGATACTTGACCGCATTGGCGATCAGTTGATTTAGGATAAAACGCACCCACTTTTCATCTGAATAAACCGTGTCCTGCATTTCCTCCACTTCCAGACGCATACCACTTTGGAGCAGCAGATATTTATTATCTGCAATCGCCTGATGCACCACTTGGGACAGTGCCATTTCCCGGACAGAATAATCTTTCTCTGTATGCTCACTGCGGGCGTAATAAAGAGCCTGTTCGGTAAAGCGGTTGGTCTTTTCCAGTTCCAGCAGAAGTTCTTTTGTCCAGTCCGTCCGGTGGTTTTCACATAGGAGTTTCATGGCAGTAATGGGCGTTTTGATTTCGTGAATCCATTGCTCAATGTATTCTTTGTACTCCAGGCGCTCCCGCTCGACCTCTCCAATCTTCTCCAACATGGATTTTCCGGCCATTTTCAAAAGCTGATAGTAAACCTGATCCTCGGCCTGTTCCGGCAGCTCCATCACTTCGGAAATGAGGTATCTTTCGGAAAGCTGCTTCGCCATATCCAGAAGTTTTTTCATCTGCCGCTTCCGTTTCCAGTAAGTAAGGATAAGTCCTGTCAGCAAAACCAAAGCCCATACGATCAGAATCAATACGACTGCGGAAACCGAATTGCCGCACACCAACAGAAATACAGTGAGCGCAGCCATACAAACAAGGTTTGTCAGCAGAAATGGAAGCCTGTTTTTCCAATATCGTTTGCTGTTCATATCGTGTACCCCTGCCGGTGCTTTGTCTTGATAAAATCTGTCAGGCCGATGCTCGCCAGCTTCTCCCGGATACGGTTGATATTAACGCTCAAAGCATTGTCATCCACATATAACTGATTGTCCCACAAATACTCAATCATATCTGCACGAGAACAGATTTTTCCTCCGTTCTTGAACAGGTAATAGAGAATTTTCAATTCGTTCTTGGTAAGCTCCACGCTCTGTCCATGATAGTCCAGACTGCTGGACTCCAGATGCAGCACCGCATCTCCATAGACAATCTGATCCGTTTGCTGTGCGGGATAGGCTTTTTTCAGCAGAGAAGCAATTTTCGCAAGCAGAATCGCTGTGTTATAGGGCTTCGTGATAAAAGCGTCTCCGCCCAGCATGATGCTATTCAGTTCGTCCATATCCGTGTTGCAGCTTGTCACAAAGATGATTGGTACTTCGGAAAATGTGCGAACCTCGGTGCAGAGAGAAAAGCCGCTGATTCCCGGCAGCTTGATGTCCAGCAAAATCAAGTGTGGCTGCTCAGCTTTGATCCGGTCGATCACATCAGAAAAATCTTCCGGAGCCGCTGTTTCATAGCCGTTACTTTGCAGCAGCGTTTTCAATTCATTCCGTATCAATGGATCATCTTCTATTATCAATATTTTTTCTTTCATATCAGCCTCCGTGAAGAAAACTACTATATGTAGTTGCTCATGCTCCCATTGACATTTGCATCAGGCGAAGATAAAAATGCAGCCTTAATGCGTTAGAAACCTTGTCCCTCAACAAATAAAAAATGGTAAACTTATATTTCTTCAACATCAATGACATTATATCCTCTTTGTTTTAATGCCTTTGCAAACAAGCCCATTCCAGGAATTAACTTCCCAGTGAAGCTACCATCATATATCTGATTAACACCACAGGTAGGACTTCTGGATTGTAATATAACTAAATCAATCTCTTCATTCTGAATTTTCGATAATGCAACTGCCACTGCTTTATCATATTCTAAACTAACATCATTTCCGTTTTCATCAACTACTCTCCCATCCACAATTTCTGCACAGGATCTGGGAATTTTCATACCTGCTAATACTTCCGGGCAGATAGAAATCACTTCTTTATCTTTCAAAAAATTCATAGCCGCTATATTTTCGTTGTTTTTCCCATTATATTTACAGTTCACTCCCATAATACAGGCACTAACCAATACCTTCATATTTGTCACCTCAAATCCCAATGGTTTGCTCGTCCAATCCACAATAAAGTCTTTTAACGAATGGTTGAGACTGCCAATCTGTCAATGCACCATAGCCGGCAGTTCAAAAGCAAACTATGTGTTAAAGCAAACTACCCTTTAACCCTTTTTTGAAAACCAGTACAGCTCTTTCGGTTCCCCAAAAAGACATCGTAACAAGTCGATAGCTTTCCTTTTCCATTTCTTCTATTTTTGCATTGATTTTCTCTGTTACATTTTCCACGGTAATTCCTTCTACTAATTCTGTCCGATACATCATATTTTTACCTCCATAAGCACTCAATCAAAACCAATTCGCTTTGTCTGCTCTGAATTGAGGGGTATCGCCTTCCTGGTATGGATTATAGGTATTGCGATTACACCCAAATTCTTTTAACGCCTTTATTTTATTATCCTCTGTCCACTCAACCAGCGAGATTCCATCAAATTCCTCTATACTTCCATTGTTCATTTCGTTTTTGAAATACCACTCCACAATCGTTTGATCTCCCTTATGAAAAAATTGCTTGACTTCCCAAATGACCACCTTGCCACGGGTATTCCATTCCTGAAACCAATGCTTTACTGTTTTTCGGTTGTTATACTGGGGACTCCAGCTTTCTGTATAGATCACATCTTCTGTAAAAATATCATCAATCCCCATATCCTGCTGATTGAGCCACATATCAAACCATAAGCGGATTGTTTTTTCTCGTTCATTCATGATATAAACACCTCACCATTCTTTTGTCTTACCTTCGCGTTTGTTCTGCATAACCTGGGTTTGATATACGAGAACAGGAATCAGAGAAACCAGGGCAAGCACACCAAAAACTACCGAACATTTTGCAACCGCAAATATTGCGAACATGAGCAATATCAGCAACCACGGATTACGCAGATTTCTGTAATAGTTTTCCTTGTCCTCATAAGAAGTATGAAGTTCAAACGGCTTACCGTCATTATCTTTTTCCACGATCAACAGTTCCCGATTAAAGGTGGTGGCATTTGTTGCTATGCGTCCGCCTTTTTCAGCCCATGGCCGTAGGCGTACTTTACCAACAGAGTAGTTCAGGTTGATGTTTTTATAAAATACTTTGTAACCCATCCCCTCTAAAAACTCATGATAATCGGATGCGTTGGCCTTCGATTTTTGCCCGATAAACTCCACGCAGTATTTTACCTGATCCGGTTTACACTCCTCAAATTCATACAACATTTTTTCCGCCCGAATCAGACGATAGCCCTTTTCAGACATTTTATTCAGCCAATGTTCCTGGGCAGTCAACAAACCGCCAAAGAAACGATAATACTTTTTGCTCATACCGCACCTCCAATAATTCCATTAGCCACGCCTACAAGTTCATTGAGCCTTATCAGCTCCTTTTCTGCAATTTCTTTTCCTTGCGTTGTAATGAGATATTCTTTTTCCGTCCCGCACTATCTCCAAAAGGTGCAATCCAGCCTTTTTCCTGCAACGAGTTCAACGCACCATATAAAGTACCTGCCCCCAGCGTGAGCCGCCCTTTTGTATTGTCTTCAATAAATTGCATAACAGCATATCCATGTTTCGGGGTATAAAGGGAGAGCAAAATAAAGAATGTCACCTCTGTGAGCGCACCGCCTTTCGCATTGTCTCGTATAACACCTGCCTCCTTATTACGGTTACTGTAATAAATATATCACTAACCGTAATAGAAGTCAATAACGATCCAAAATATAACAGAACGCTAAGCTTTATGATATAGCAACTTGTTACCTCAAGTATAAAAAAGAATTGTTGCAGAATTGTCCTAAATGTAAAATCAGCACCGGAAAGGAAATACTGACTCCACTCTCCGGCGCTGCTATTTATAAATTACTCTGGCATATTTTTCTTTTCTTCTTGCTTCTCCTTATCCCGATATTTCCGTATGAGTTTATTACGGATAGGAACTCCAACACCAAGCAAAAGCACAACTGCTAAAATTGTGAAATCCATACAATCACCTCACATTTCTTTGTTCTTCATAATCCGAATGGACAAGAAGATCGAAACCGCATACATCACGACAATAGCAAAAACCGCAAGGAAAACGAGAAGTATCGGAGAAAATTCAACGACTGAAATAATTGATTTCCCGATAGCTGGCATTTTAGAGAGAAGAAGTAAAGTCACCAAAAAACCGGCCACTGGAATATACATAAATACCCGTCCTTTGATTGAGCCGTACTTGTAATATCCCGGAATCTGGAACACGGTATAGAGTGCAAATAAGAATACTCCTGCAATAGCGGCAGTTACAATGTCAAATACGCCAACTGTTTCACCCAGCACTTTCAAGACAAGCGGCTGTGCAATCAAAGAAATAATCAAGGAAAGAAGCCCCATTGCAAGGACGAAAACATAGCGTCCGATCACAAGCTCGCTTTTACGAACAGGTAAAATACCGAACAGCCGATCCATGCTGTTTTTTTCTGTGATGGAAAAGGTATATCCCGTTGTCATGGCAATAAAGCACATGGCGAATGATACCCCCGTTAGCAAAGAACGATTGATTGCAGCAAACACAATCGGCAGAAGCAGGGTGAAACAAATTGTCTTAAAATATGGTTTTACCAATGCAACATCTAATTTTGTGGATTTCAAAATATTACTCATAATCGTCACCTTTCTTGCTTGTAAACACTACAATTTCATCAATGGTGGCAGGCTCAACGGTCAGGTTAGGGAAACCGCTAATATCTTCGGTTTTCATCAGAGCCTCAAATCCCGTAGGAAATGTACGAATACCAGCCGCTTTATTTTTCAGATCATCGGACAGTTCCTCAATTCCACCTTTTACAATGCGGAACATATCTACAAAATCATCTTTGCTGCCAGTAAAGAACAACTCGCCATAACTGATGTAGGTAATATAATCGGCTG